>OFGR01000885.1_pt1 | contig 27056 bp, 23 predicted proteins | sample 1521811 | NCBI WGS metagenome assembly OFGR01 (sample SAMEA3504098, study PRJEB24116) | mouse gut metagenome | biome: mouse gut; feature: mouse-associated habitat; material: faeces | place: Denmark | collected 2011
GAAACCTTTTCATCCTAGCGGTCATGCCGCCTATCAGGAACGTGTCCTGACTCAGTTGCGTAAATATTATCCGGACGCTGTTTCCTCACTCCCTGCCTCTACATGGGATATCATGGTAAAATTCTGGGCTCTTGACCTCTCGGAGCTAGACTCCCTCATGCAGGACTGATATTCTGTTTTCGGTCCTGCTCCCAGACTTCCTTCCGACATGCTCCGTTCCATCCTTCTTTCCGTTGAATTCAAGGTCTTTTCCTATACTAAGTGGGCCGCTGGCCTCAAAGAAAACCATCTTCATGCTATCCTTTCCGGCTTCTCCATCGGGGATACCCTAGGTACCGGCACTTTTTACGATTTCCTGGGGCGTCTGTGGCTCTTTGACAAGGATAACCTTTCCGATCCTGCCCATCCCCCGAAGGAAAAGCCAAAAAAGCCGGATAAGAAGGGCGGCAAAGCTCCTTCTGTTGAAAAAGTCACTGTCAAAGACCTTTTTCAGCAGTTCGAGAGATGTGGTACTGCCGCCTGTTCGCCATCATGATGTGTCAGCATCTTGATGCATGGGATTTGCCAAAGACACCCCACCTAAAAGATGTACTTTGAGCAATCCACTTAACTGAATAAGCAATACCATTATAAACCCTGTCTGGCGCATGGTCTAGTAAACTGCGCCTTTTTCTCAAAAATTATTTCAGCAATTCTATTTTTGGACAATATTTACTTTTCAATGTTCAGTCAGCCACTGAGTTTTGGTCGGCAGGCTCAAGATTCCGAGAGCCTATTCACAAGGGCTGTCAAGGAGATTTTTTTCCCTTCTGCATGATACAAACAGAAGTTTTTTTGCGTGATGCGCAGAATTACGTCTGCGCCCTGCTCCTGTGCGTAAATCAAATTTTGTGCTGTCCCATATACGGCATCCGCCATGGCAAGGTCCCCTTTTTTCATCGAAAAATGAGCCAGGGATTCCGCTGTATGCTGATCGGAAACCTTTACCTGTTTCATCCTGTTTTCATTTAATGAATAACATAGATGGATACGCTGCTGATTCTGCTGTTTCCCATCCTGGCGGATGACAGATGCATCCACCAGAAGAACATTTTTCACACTGCCAAAAGCAGAAATATCCGTTGCCGGAAGAAATGAGGAAAACAAGGAATTGAGTATTTCACGCAGGAAAGGCGCAGCTTTGGAAAAATGTTTCCGCCAGGCAGTGTCAGAAATAGCAGAAACTCCAAGGGCATAGGCAGCGGCAGCAAGGAAGCGGAATGAAAAATTTGAGTTGGCGTATCTTGATGATTATGAGGAATGGCGTGAGGAGCCGGAAAAAGTAAATAAACCAGCATATATGACAGAAAATTCGGAGAATGTTCTGAATAAAGAATCAGAAATCACATCGAGAGTAGACAAAAAGAGTAATGGAGATATTTCATTTTACGAAGCCTTTGATCGATTTCAGGCAGAGCATAATGTATCTGAGAATGATGAAGAAATCTTTTATGGAAGCGTTTTTCAAGAATTCAATGAACAGTGGCAGGGTAAAAACCAAGCTGTTTGTAGCCAGAGAGGAAAAAGTAGATTATTCAAAGCTTTCATTAGAAGATCGTGTAAAGTTGCTTCCTCCGCCGACAACTGATCAAATGGCAGAATTAAAAGAGTATCAAAAACGAATGGGATATGATGAAGGTAAAATGAAAAGCATGAAATATAAGATGACAATTTATGATGAGTTTTTGAAAGAGTATGAGTATCGGAAGAAACATTGTGGAGTAAAGGATAATGTTCAGAAAAAATGGAGAGATAGGGAAAGGTGATTTTCAGTGAGATGCTTCATAAAATCAGTAACATGAAATAGGCAATTGCTTTTGTTCCGATAATGGAATATAATGGGAAGTGGCAGGAGGTTTTGGATATGGAATACTTAACAACTGTAGAAATGTCTAAAAAGTGGAATATTTCTTCGCGAAGAATTATTACGCTATGTATAGAAGGACGAATAGATGGAGTGATTAAAAAAGGTAAAATGTGGTTGATTCCTGCCGATGCACAGAAACCTGCTGATGCAAGGCGTAAGAAGGAGAAAACGACTGAATGACAAATGTTATTAATTCAAACGAACAGATGATTGAAAAAAATTAACGGAGTTCTTCGGAACAAGAAAAATGCGGTAGTTAATATCGTCAATGATAAGCTGACGATATCGGTATTCTCTTTATTAGAAAAAAATTTGCATAACGTAAAAGAGATAAATTTTGTAATACGTGATGTAAAATTTTTGCCTCATCAGACAGAGATTGCGCATGAGTTTGAAATTAATCCTACGGATATACTATTTAATTCGTATGATATCACTGAGAAGAATAAACTGCAGCATTTTTCAAAAGCTCGGAACATGCATGATTTTATAAAAAAGCATGTTAATATTCGTAAAGTAAACACAGGAATTCGCATTGGTGGGAATGTTCTGATTATTGATGAAGACTTCATGATTCAAGGTTCATCTTCCTTAGAGGTATCTAAAAAGATGAGCAGGGAATCATTTAATAAAATTAATTTTGATACTATTTTAAATGGCAGTGCTGACAGAGAACAGATTGTAGGTGCTTTGAACACATTTAAACAGATTTGGTTTAATGAGCAAGTATCGGTAGATTATAAAGAAGAATTACTGGCTAGTCTGCGGTATGTATATAAAGAACATTCACCGGAATTTTTGTATTATTTCACTTTGAATGAATTATTCGGAAACCAGTTAGATATTGGTGTGGAACGATTCGAACGTGATAGTACGAGATTTAAGAAAACAGAAATTTGGAACGCATTGTATGACTTCCAAAAAGATTGTGTTGTATCAGCAATTCGTAAGCTGAATACCTATGGAGGATGTATTATTGCGGACTCGGTTGGTCTTGGTAAGACATTTGAAGCTCTTGCCATTATTAAATATTTTGAGATTGGAATGAACAGGGTACTTGTTCTTACACCGGCAAAGCTATATGATAACTGGAATTCATTTCGTGGAGATTATAAAGATTCATTTTTGCATGAGACGTTTAATTACAGAATTATGTTCCATACTGATTTGTCCAGATATAGCGGGATGTCGCGTTCAGGGCAGGATTTAAAAAGTTTGACTGGGGATTATATGATCTTGTTGTAATTGATGAATCTCACAATTTTAGAAATCGTAATGACAGATACGATGGGAATGACCAGCTTATTATGACACGATATGCAAGGCTGATGCAGGATGTCGTTAAACATGGCAATAATAATACAAAGGTGCTTCTGCTATCGGCTACGCCTGTCAACAATAGTTTGGTTGACTTGAAAAATCAGATCAGCGTTATTACAGGAGATAAGGACTATGCTTTTGCAGAAGAGGGGATTTCCAGTATAGATAATTTATTAAGGAAGACATCTGCTTGTATCAACGCATGGGAAAAACAACCTGTACATAAGAAAGAAAAACTGTTAGATAGTTTACCATCGGATTTTTATAAATTGCTGGAGCTTATGACAATTTCCAGAAGTCGTAAACATATTACAAATTATTATGGCAATAAGGGAGTGGGGCAGTTCCCAAATAAAAATATTCCAAGAACATTAAACAGCGATATTGATACTATGGGGGAATTGCTTCAATTTAAGAAAACAAATGAGCTGTTGGAAGCGCTGATTTTGAGTGTATATACACCTACAAAATATATTCGGGAAGATTGTAAAAAGATTTATCTTCAAAAATATTCTTTAACGGGTAAACATGGCGGGAGAATGGAGTTTGATACACAGTCAAGAGGTATGATTATTTTACATAGATTTAATCTCTTTAAACGGTTGGAAAGCTCCGTGTATTCTTTTGAGGAAACATTACGCATGCTATTGGAGCGCATTGAACGGACAGAGCAGTTGTTATTAAGGGGAAGCGGACAGCTTGACGAAGAAAAGGGAGAATTGGAGGACGAAGAGCTATATTTGGAAGGCAAGTATGAGATAGATGTAAAGCATCTTCGTGTGGATGATTATCTGGAGGACTTGGCAAGCGATAAATACATTATTCAAGAGATTCATAAGAATGCCAAACAGATTTTGGATGAAAGACGCGACCGGAAATTACAGGACCTTCGAGAGATTCTTACCCAAAAAGTAACGGAAACTCCTTATAATTTAGGTAATCGTAAGATACTAATATTTACGGCATTTGCTGATACAGCAGATTATTTGTATCGTGAGCTTGCGGACTATATGAAGGAGTATGGCGTATATACTGCATGTATTACAGGTAAAGATATCCGATGCAACAATCGTAATGTGGATGCAGACTTTAATTCTGTATTATGTGCATTCTCTCCGATGGCAAAGATGAAAAAAGAAATTCCGGCAGAGGAACAGATTGACTTGCTGATTGGAACAGATTGTATATCAGAAGGACAGAATTTGCAAGACTGTGATACTGTGGTAAATTTTGATATTCAATGGAATCCGGTGTCATTGATTCAGAGGTTTGGGCGTATTGACAGAATTGGTAGTAAAAATACCAATATTCAAATGATAAACTTCTTTCCGGCTATGGAGTTGAATGAGTACTTAGGCTTAGAGCAACGGGTTAAGGGAAAGATGACAACGATGAATTTGGTTTCCACAGGTGATGAAGATATTCTGACGCCGGAAATGAATGATTTCAATTTCAGAAAGCGACAACTGGAGCGATTGCAGCAGGAAGTGATTGATATTGAAGATGCGAGTGAGAATATTTCTCTTACAGACCTTAACATGAATGAATACCTAAACGAATTATCAGAGTATATCCATTCAGTGCCGGAGATTAAGAAGGTGCCGAGAGGTATCTATTCTGTTACAGATAATGAGCATACGGGAGTGCTTTTTTGCTTTAAACATCGCAATGATATGGACAAGCCGAAGTCAGACAGTTCGTTGTATCCATATTATCTGATTTATATATTAAATGATGGTACAGTGTTATATGGCAATGGACAAGCCAGAGAGGTGGTTAAGCAGTTTAGGAAATTGTGTTATGGTAAAAATGTACCTATTATGGAATTGTTTGGAAAATTTTTTGAGCGGACAAAGAATGCTACAAAGATGGAGTTCTACTCGGAGCTACTCAATAAAGCGATTCGGTCTATTAAAGGAGAGGAAGAATCCAAAGCTGTACAGATGATGTTTGATTTTGGCGGATTTAACAATGCATTTGCAGAAGAGACTACGGACGATTTTGAACTGGTTTCGTTTTTGGTGGTGGAATTACTCTCTTAATATGCTAGGAAAATTCTGATTATTATGATAAAGGGAAGAGATATCATGTTCAATATACCAGAACATTATAAGACGGATGTCAAACTGGCTTTGAAAGATTTTATACCGAAGGATTTAAAACTGGAAGATAAAAAACGTATTAAAGATGCAGTTAAAGAGGTAAGGCTTATGTATCAGATTGTGGGAGAAGAGATTCCTTCCATAATCAATAATGAGTACAGATGTGAAGTGATTCAGTTTTATGATATGGAGTTACAGACGATCAAAGAAGCAGCCTATTTGGCATCTGTTTATCAAAATTTGATTAAGCCTTTATGTGTTTTTCATATCTATGATTCACAGCATGAGCTGTATTCATTCGCAGTGAAACGGTTGAATCAGACTGACGAGAATCAGATAGTGGTTGAAAATAATATTTTAACAGAGAATTATCCGGTGGGGTTGCCGGATAGCAGGAGAACCAGACTATTGAGTTATTTAGATTATACGAAGATAAGGAATAAGACAAATAAAATAAATCTATATAAGGAATGGTATTACAGGATATATATGATAATGAATGAAAGTGTATATTCCAAAACAGAGCTTATTTTAGACGGAAATGGGTGGTATGATAATGAACATATGGAGTTGCTGTATACATATTATAAGAAACTGGTTGACACGAGGGGAATGTTGAAAAAGGCAGTAACTGGCGCTGAGAAAGTGACTTTGAATAAGGAAATCAAATAAGTAATGCAGAAGTTAAATGACAACATACTGATATAGGGATGGTTCAAAACGAGCTATGGAGGTAGTACATATGGAATACGGAAAAGTACAGCAGAAAATTAATGATGTGGTGGGAGATAATGTAAAAAAATTAGCGCAGTTATTTCCAGCGGCAGTTAAGGATGGAGAAGTTGATTTTGAGGCGTTGAAAGAAGAATTGGGACAGTTTAAAGAGGTAGACAGTGAGAAGTATGAGCTTACATGGGCTGGCAAAAAGAATGCGAAGAAGATTGCGCAGGAAGATATTGTTGGAAAGACACTGAGATTTATTCCAGAGGATAGTAAAAATGCGGATACTACAGAAAACCTTTATATTGAGGGGGATAATTTGGAAGTATTGAAGCTGCTTCGACAGAATTATTATGGTGCGATTAAGATGATTTATATAGATCCACCGTATAATACAGGGAATGATTTTGTGTATAATGATTCCTTTGAAATGAACCAAGAGGATTCGGATGTTGCAGAAGGCAATACAGATACAACGGGGGAGAGGTATGTGGTTAATAGCAAATCACATAACAAGTATCATGCAAATTGGTTAAGTATGATGTATTCGCGTTTGAAAGTCGCAAGAGATCTTCTAACGGATGATGGAGTTATATTTGTTAGTATTGATGATATTGAAATAAAAAATATGATGAAAGTATGTGATGAAATATTTGGCGAAGAAAATCGTATTGAAACTATAGTATGGAAAAATAAGTATGGAGCAGGAGCTAAAACAGTAGGTTTTATAAGTGTTCACGAATATATCTTGTGCTATAGTAAGTTTCCGATTTCCGATTTAACATCGGAATTAGATGAAGAGGGGCAAAAAAGATTTAATAAACAAGATGATAAATATGCTGTTCGTGGTGGATATATGACACAGCCTTTGATGACAAATAGTTTAGGAGACCGACCTAACCTGATGTATAGCATTGAATATAATGGGGCAACTATTGTTCCGCGTAAACAGTGGGTATGGAGTAAGGAACGGTTGCTGGATGCAATAAGCAAGGATGAGGTAGAATTTAATTTGCAAAGTGATGGTTCGTATTCGGTTCGTTCAAAGTCTTATTTGTATGATGAGAATGGAGTTATAAGAAGAGGAAAGCCAATTTCTATTCTAAATGGACCTTTTAATCAGGAAGGGACACAAGATATTAGAAAATTGTTTGAGAATAAATCTGTATTTGATTTTACCAAACCAAGTGCTTTGATAGAGTTTTTATTGTCATTACAGATTAATGGAGATGAATCAAATGACTACATGGTATTGGATTTTTTCAGTGGTTCTGCTACAACTGCACAGGCAGTGATGAAATTAAATTGTAAGGATAAAGGAAAAAGAAAATGGATAATGGTTCAGCTAGACGAAAAATGTAACGAAGGTACAGAAGCATATAAGAATGGATTTAGTAACATTCCAGAAATTGCTAAAGAACGTATACGCCGTGAAGGAGAAAAAATAAAACTTGAAAATCCAGATGCTGATATAGATGTTGGATTTAGAGTATTTCGCATTGAAGATACAAATATTAAATGGAATTCGTTAATGAATGCAGGGCAATTGGATTTGAATCAGATTGAAGGTAATCCAGACCTTGTAGATTTTATGCCAAATGCAAAGGATGTGGATATTGTGTATGAGTTGATGTTAAGACAGAAAGATGTACCTTTATCATCAAAAATCGAACATATTTTTGGGGGTGGGGGTATCAGCGTACTTACCTCTATGCGGATAGTTATTTGGTTTGTCTTGAGACAAAGATTACAGAGAAATTAATTGATAAACTGGCAGGGATAGATCCTTTGCCAATAAAATTCATTTTCAGAGACTCGGCATTCCAAGATAACATTGCATTAAAGGACGAGACGTTTCGTAGATTAAAGGCACTGATAGAAAAAAATAATGGAATGAATAAGATAGCATACACGGTAGAATTTATCTGATATATAAGAGATTTGGTTTACTTGTAGTATGCTGAAGTGTGTTTTAAGATAATTACACATTTTAAGGGTCATAGTGTTGAAAATGAAGAGATTGGAGGACACTATGGAATACAAAAAAGTAAATCAGAGAATTGAAGATGTTGTAAATGAACAAGTCAGGAAACTGGAACAGTTATTTCCAGCAGCAGTAAAAGATGGAGAAGTGGATTTTCAAGCATTGAGAGAAGAATTAGGGCAGTTCGAGGACACAGGGGTTGAGAAGTACGAGTTGACGTGGGCGGGAAAAAAGAATGCGAAGAAGATTGCACAGGAAGATATAGTAGGAAAAACGCTGAATTTTATTCCGGAGGATAGCAAGAATGCAGACACTACAGAGAACCTATATATAGAGGGAGACAATTTGGAAGTATTGAAGTTATTGAGACAAAACTACTATGGAGCGGTAAAGATGATTTATATAGATCCTCCGTATAATACAGGAAATGATTTTGTATATAATGATTCATTTGTAATGAAACAAGCTGAAAGTGATTTTGCAGAAGGTTATGCAAGTGAATTAGGAGAAAAATATGTTTTAAACAGCAGTTCTCAAAATCGTTATCATGCAAATTGGATGAATATGATGTATCCAAGATTGAAAATTGCTAAGGATATTTTGTCTGAACAGGGTGCAATTTTTATTAGTATAGACGACCATGAATGTGAGAATTTAAAAGGTATGTGTGACGAAATTTTCGGAGAAGGTAATTTTGTGGCAAATTTGGCATGGCAAAGAACTTATTCCATTCGTAATGATTCAAAGGGGATTCCTGCGGAGGTAGAGCATGTATTAGTATATAGTAAAAGTCAATCATGGGAACCAAATAAATTGCCGCGAACGGAAGAAATGGATTCAGCATACAGTAATCCTGATGGAGATAGAAGTGCTTGGATGAGCGGATCGCCGGTTGCTCCAGGGGCAGTGACACATCAGGGTATGGTATATGCTATTCAACATCCGTTTACAGGAGAGATGTTATATCCGAGTGCTGGGGCATGTTGGAGGTATAGTCAAGACCAAATGTTGAATTATATGCAAGGATGGTGCAAATATAGATTAGAGGATTTACACGATGATGAGCAAAGAGCAAAAGTTTGTGGTCTATCAGCATCAGATATCAGAAAAGGAGTAAAATCTATTGTATTAGAAGAAGCGTTAGAGATATCGGCAATGAAGGCAAAAGAAGTTTACGAAAAGGGACCATGGCCTAGGTTTTATTTCACAAGTGGGGGAAAGGGTGGAATACGTAGAAAAGTATACCTTGATTCTGTTGGGGGAAGAATTGCTACAAATTTTTGGGGCTATGATGAGGTAGGGCATACCGATGAGGCTAAAAAGGAAGTAAAGTTATTGTTTGATGGTTCAGCTCCATTTGATACACCTAAACCGACAAGACTGCTTGACAGGATATTAACAATTGCCACCGATAAAGATTCGATAATTTTAGATTTTTTTTCTGGATCGGCAACAACAGCTCATGCAACTATGAAGAAAAATTTAGAAGATCAAGGAAACAGAAAATTTATACTTGTTCAGCTTCCGGAAACAAGCAAATCTCCTGAGTATAATAATTTATGTGAGATTGGCAAGGAGCGCATCCGCCGTGCAGGAGAAAAAATAAAACAGGAAAATCCAGAAGCTGATATAGACATTGGATTTAAAGTGTTCCGCGTCGCAGACACCAATATAAAATGGAATTCGCTTATGGATACAGGGCAGCTTAATTTGTCACAAATTGAGAATACGCCAGACCTTGTAGACTTTATGCCCGACGCAAAGGATGTGGATATTGTCTATGAATTAATGCTTAGACAGCGCAACGTAGCATTATCAGAAACTTTGGAGCAGTTATCCGATATTGGAAACCGTACCTATCTTTATGCAAGCAGTTATTTGGTGTGCCTTGAAACAGAGATTACGGTAGAACTCATTAACAAACTGGCAGAGCTTGATCCGTTACCAATTAAGTTTATTTTTAGGGATTCTGCATTTAAAGATGATATTGCATTAAAGGACGAAACATTTAGAAGACTGAAAGCTCTTATAGAAAAGAATGCAGGAAATAGCAAATTTACATATACGGTAGAGTTTATTTAAGGAGACAGGAGATTATGTCGAAACGCATTACATTCCAATTTGATGATGACCTTGATTATCAATTACAGGCAGTCAGGTCTGCAGTCGAATTGTTTCAGGGATTATCCAGACAAGTAGATGGTATCTATCGTCCTAATCGTATTCGTAAAGTTGGTGAAGGTGATCCGGTAAGAAACAATGATATTGTAGTAGGTTCCAGATTGCTAGAAAATTTAAGACGTGTACAATTACAGAATGATTTGTTTGCGGATTCTGCATTGGCAGAGGGGAACAATTTCACGATAGAAATGGAAACCGGCACAGGAAAGACTTATGTATATCTTCGTACAATACTGGAACTGCATAAAGAGTATGGATTTAAGAAATTTATGATAGTAGTTCCGTCTATTGCCATTCGCAAGGGCGTTGAAAAGTCAATGGAGCAATTACAGGAGCATTTTAAGAGGCTGTATAATATTGATTTATCAAAGCACAGCTTTATCTATGACAGTAATAATCCAAAACAGATCAGCTCAAAGCTGGTAGAGAGCAATGACCTAAGCATTTGTGTAATGAATATTCAGGCATTCAATAAAGACACGAATAAAATAAGAACAGAAGATGAGTATGGACAGATTCTTTGGGAAGATATTAAGTATATTAAACCAATCATCATAATTGACGAACCGCAGAAAATTGAAGGCACAAAGAGAAATAAATCCAAGTCTTTAAAGGCAATAGAAGAATTGCAGCCATTATTTACTTTGCGATATTCAGCTACCCATAAACAGTTGTATAATCAGATTTACAAGCTGGATTCTTATGGTGCATATCAGAAAGATTTAGTAAAGAGAATAGAAGTAAAGACGGTACATGGAGTGATTCCGAAGGATTACCCATATATTCGTTATTTATCTTTTACTTCGGATTTGAAAGCAAAAATTGAGATATTTTCACAGGAACAAGGCGGCATAATTCGTTTTAAAACGTTTCAGGTTGGTAGTGGAGTATCCATTGAAGAACTGTCCGGCAATCTTTCTCAGTACAAAGATATGCGTATTGCAGAAGAGCCTCATAAGTTAAAGCCATTGCAGGTTGCAACAAAAGAGAAAATAATAGAGTTGGAACAAGGACATAGTACATATGAGATTGAAAAAAATGAAGCGGTGCGCATTCAAATAAGACTTGCGATTCAGAATCATTTTGCGAAACAGATGAATATTTTAAGGACTGGCAGGAAAATCAAGACGCTTACATTATTTTTCATTGATTCTGTAGATAAGGTTAGAGATACTATAGCTCCCGACGGCAGAGGGGAGTATTTAAGGATTTTTGACGAAGAATATAAGAAATATGTATCACAAAATGCGGTTATTGAGAAGTTTAAGGAGTACTTTCCTGACTATATGCACGTGCAGTCAGTCAGAGAAGGTTATTTTGCTTTGGATGCAAAGAAAAATGTGGTAGAAATTGATGGATGGGATTCATCAGTTGATGAAAACAATTTGAAAATTAAAGCAAAGTCTCAGGAAGATATTGATCGTGGTATTAGTCTGATTTTGGAAAAGAAGGACGAGTTAATATCTTTTGAAGAACCGCTTGCATTTATTTTTTCCCATTCAGCGCTTCGTGAAGGATGGGATAATCCAAATGTATTTACATTGTGTACATTAAAGTCAGGCGGTTCTGAAATAGCGAAAAAGCAGGAAATTGGAAGAGGTTTAAGGCTGCCAGTGGATATTACAGGGAATCGTTGTTTAGACCGTAGAATCAACGAGCTTACTGTTATTGCCAATGATTATTACGATCACTTTGCAGCAGCATTACAAAAAGATTTTAATGATAATATGAATTTTGATAAGAACGAAGTAACTGCTGAGATTCTTATTTCAACATTGAAGACTGCCGGAGTTCCGCAGGGAAAAATCACACCAGAATTAGTAGATGTATTAAAACAGGAGCTAATTTCCGCTGGTGTTATGAATGGAGAAAACATTTTAAAAGGTGCACCATCTCAGATTACAAAACTGTTTGATAATATGATTTTTGTTGATGATACGCTTTATGAACACATGGAGAAAATTAAGCAGCAGTTTAAAGAACTGATGATACAAAAAGGCACCAAGAAGATTGAGATTCGTAATGGTGACAATGAACCACCGAAAAATAGAGTAAGGGCTTTTGTCTCAGAAGGTGAATTTCAACAGATTTATTATGCTTTAAGAGAAAATCTTACGAAGCGTACCATGTACAGATTCAAAATAGATAAAGATAAATTTATTGAAGAATGTGCTTTGGAAATCAATAATTATCTTATGTTTATGAAGTCAAAGAATGAGTATAAAGTAGAAGTTGGTAAAGCGAAGTTTAATGAGTCAGCTATGTTTCTGATGGAGGAGGCATCCTATAGTGCTAAGGAACTGGAAGTTGACACCTATTCTGAGCCAAAGAGTGATTTTGAGATTGCCAATTATATCATGTATCACACGATGCTGCCGAGACTTGCCATATTTAAGATTATTCGTGCTGTCAAAAAAAGGGAACTGCTGAATAATCAGGATATCTTAGATACAGTTACCCAAAAGATATTAAAGATGTTGAATGATATAAAAGCAACGAATATTACATCTTATGAAGTAATCAATGGGTACGAGTTAGACAGCAGGAATATCTTTGAACTGGATACAATCAGCGAAGAAGATTTTAATGAGGAATGGCGGGTGTTTCAGGCAAATGCAAATCACAGTTCTGCAATGAATGAGTATTACAAAATGGATAGTAAAGGCGAAAAGGAGTTTGCACAGAAGCTTGAGAACAACCAGAATGTATTGTTGTTTACAAAGTTGAAAAAGGGCGGTTTTATTATTGACACTCCATATGGAAATTATTCTCCTGACTGGGCAATTGTGTGCAGGAAAGATAGCTTGCACAGTCCGGAATTGGGTATTTACTTTATTGTTGAAACGAAAGCAGACAAGCAGGATGTCAACCTACAAGAAGTAGAACGAAATAAGATTCGGTGTGGCAAGCTGCATTTTCAGGCAGTATCTGAACAGATAAGATTTGACTGGGTAAATAGCTATGAGGATTTCAGACAGAAATTCGGAGTTGCGGAAAGTGAGTAGGAGAATGAGGAATATATATGTTTTCACCAATAAATCATTTTGAAATTAATAGAAATGGTGTGAGTACAAATCAGGATTTTATATCTTTGATAGAATTGCTTACACAAATTAGAGATTTTCTCAATGAATTAGGATATTTAGCTTTTGGCAGAGATATGTCTGTTTTTAGACAGACAGGAGTAGTAAACGGCAATATGATTCTTGATTCTGCAACAAGGACTATGGAGAGTATTCGTTTTTGCTGTATGAATGCTAATTTGGCAGATGCATATTCTTTGTTGCGTAAATATCGAGATGACTTGTTTTATTATGTGTATCTTTTTACAGTGGCTGACAATAGTGATTTTACACAGTATGTTGATGTACAGCAATTAAATGAAGATGAAAAGAATATTTGGGATTGGGTACATAATCAGCAGAAGGATTTGCACATAGGGTTTGTTTTAAAGTGTATTGCGTCATTTCCAGCCGCAAGAAAGGCAGTAAAGGAATTTCAATTAAAGGATTCATTTGATAAGCTTGCAGATAAACTAAATAATTATGTACATTCCAATGGGTATCGGTTTTATAATGAATCATATGACCGATTGGATATGAAACACAAAATAAAAGAGGAATGTAAGGAATTTGGTGAGGCGGCAATATTTATTACAATTTCTTTCTTGTTTTTGGTTGTGTTAATAAAACCATTGCTTATAATGTCATCTGACTATACAGATTATCTGGATGTCGGAGATACGCCGCCAGACGGTTCACAGTATTGGGTTGCACCGTTTGTATCAGACTTTTTGATTAATCATAAGAATGTATTGGATGATAAGTGTGATAGTTACCTAAGAGAAAAAACAGGAATGCAGATTTAGTGGAGGTATATTATGGCAGATATTAAATATGATATGTTAGAAGAACTCGGAGTTCTTTCCGAGAGTGCTAAAGGATGGAAAAAAGAATTGAATGGGGAATGCTAAATGGGAAATTATCTGCGCTCAGGTGGGTATTAGGTTGTGAATGGGATATGTTGGATACATAGGAACGGAAAGAGGTGATTTGGTGTCAATTACATCTATAGAATATTTGCAAAGCCTTGTACGAGAACTTGTAAAACTGCCAACGGAAACGGAATGGGTGGAGTTTAAATGTAATAATAGGGAGCCGCAGTTGATAGGAGAATATATCTCAGCATTGAGCAATTCAGCCACATTGTGCGGTAGGACAAAGGGATATGTTGTTTGGGGAATTCATGATGATACACACGAAATAATTGGTACAGAATTTCAATATCGGAAAATGAAAAAAGGAAATGAAGAGCTGGAAGCATGGCTTTCACGTATGGTTTCACCACGAATCAATTTTAAATTTTATAAAATTCCTATGGATGGGAAAAATGTTGTAATGATTGAAATTCCTTGTGCTGAGAAACAGCCAGTTCAGTTTGCAGGAGTGGAATATATTCGGGTTGGTACAAATAAGAAAAATTTAAAGGAATATCCAGATAAAGAAAGGGAATTATGGCAGGCGTTTGATACAACACCATATGAACTTCGCTTGGCAAAAAGTAATGTTGAGGAAGATGAATTGGTTGTTTTATTGGATTATCCCAAGTACTACGATAAGATGGAAATGCCGATTCCGCGTAATAGGGATAAAGTTTTGGATGATTTACAGAATGAAAAGTTTATTATTAAAAATGATGCTGGAAATTGGAACATTACCAATATGGGAGCATTGATGATTGCAAAAGATTTGAAAAAGTTTAATAATCTTCATCGGCGATCTGTGCGCGTTATTTGGTATAAAGAAAATTCCAGATTGGATGCAATCAGGGAAAAAGAATTTTCGGGCGGTTATGCTTTTGTGCATGAGGATATTGTTCAATATATTATGACAATTATTCCACAGGAAGAAGTGATAGTGGAAGCAACAAGGAAGTCTGTTATTAGTTTTCCGGAAATAGCAATTCGTGAATTATTGGCGAATGCTATGATTCATCAGGACCTGCAACAACGTGGTACGAATCCTATGGTGGAAGTGTTTAAAAATCGAATAGAGTTTTCCAATGCAGGTGCTCCGCTGGTAGCAATAGATCGTATTGTAGATACGGTTCCAGTATCACGAAATGAGAACATTGCCGGATTTATGCATAAATGTGGTATTTGTGAGGAACGAGGCAGCGGATATGACAAGATTATAGAGGCTACTGCAAAAAATGAATTGCTTGCGCCAAGAATTGAGAATCAGAATAATCAATTTACAAAAGCGGTATTGTTTGCAAAGGTTCCGTTTGAAATGACAACAAAAGAAGATCGTGTTCGTACCTGTTATATGCAGGCTTGTCTGGCTTATGTCAATTATGAGGCTGTTTCTAATGGAGATATCAGGAAATTGTTCGGATTATCGGATCAAGAAATGACAAAAGCATCACGTTTAATTCAAAATACAATAGATGCAGGGCTGATTAAGGCAGTTGATCCGGAAACAGCACCGAGATATAAAAAATATATACCGTACTGGGCATAATTTAACTTTCGCTAACTTTCACTTATTGACAAATTTATGTTTTAAAGCGGTACAAGTAATGTCAAAAACCTTATTTTATACGGTTTTTGACATTACTTTTGCAATTAAGATAAAATTTTAACTTTCGCTAACTTTCATGGTGACCAAAATGTTATTGACGATGGTGGGAACTTTCAATGTATTTATTTTTATATGTTAAAGCCTGCTCCGGTTTCTGCCATCTGGCGGACAGGTTATTCAAGTACAAATAAACAGTTTTTACATAATCGTTATTGATTCCCATGACTTCTGCAATGATATTCTCCGCAGATAACAAATGAAGTTCAGCTTCTTTAGCTTTGCCCTCAGAAAGCGCAATTGCGCCATACATCATCTGGTAAACTCCATTATCCAAGGTATGTGTTCCTTCATGTTCTAATACAAGATTTTCATAGGCAGAAAGCACCTGTATTGCCATACCAGTGTTTTTGGAGAGAATCAGCATATTGGTCAGATTCATCAGTTGCTGTAACATATCATGTGATTCTGCCAATCCAAGATGAGCGTAGTCCTGACGGATTGCTAAAGCGGTATGAAGCGTCTCGGCAGCTTCTTTGGGCTTTTTCAATTAGCAGGTATACATTGGATAGATTGTTATATAGGTTTGAAAGCAGGCTTACTGTCCGTAAATCCAAAGTCAATTACTATGGAATCCCCCTCATTATTTCACTATAATTGAAAAGTTCATATAAACACAGTATAATAATACCCATAAGATACCACTAAGTAAAAGGAAATGAGGAAAACAATGAGCGGTAAAATATTGTTAGTAGACGATGAACAAGAAATTGCTGATTTGATTGAAGTATTTTTGCAAAATGAACAATTTCAGTGTTTTAAATATTACACGTTTCAAGATGCATTTTCAGTGATAGACAGTGAATGTTTTGACTTGGCAATTATAGATATAATGCTGCCAGACGGAAATGGCTTTACTTTATGCAGAGAAATACGAAAGAAGTATACCTATCCCATTATATTGCTTACATCTAAAACAGAGGGAACAGATAAAGTTACAGGTTTATCTTTGGGGGCAGATGACTATGTTACAAAACCATTTCTTCCGATTGAACTTGTGGCAAGAGTTAAGGCGCATCTACGGAGGGTACATGATTATGACGGTAAAAAAATTGGCTCAAATGAAATGGTTACAATAGCTGGACTTCTGTTGAATAAAACATCGCATGAATGTAGGTTAGACGGGGAACAGATTAAATTAACCCCCACAGAATTTTCAATATTATGGCTTTTATGTAAAAACAGGGGAAAGGTATATAGTGCTGATGAATTATTTCAGACTATATGGGGAGAAAAGTATTTTAAAAACAGCAGAAATACGGTAATGGTTCAAATTAGACATATCCGAGAAAAATTGAATGATATTGGTGAAAAGCCGAAATTCATAAAAACAATATGGGGGGTAGGATATACTGTTGAGTAACAAATTTTCAAAGAAATATAGAAAGCTATTATTGCTTAGGCATTTTATAGGTGCATTTATTGTGTTCTTTGTCCTTTTGGCTGTTTGTTTAGTAATTGAAAGTGTAGGCAACAACAATTTTTATGTTTTCGTAGAAAAAGTAGCAGGATACGATTTTGCGTGTTTTGTACATGATTATGAGCCTTCAATTATTGTATTTGGTTTTCTCATATTAGAGTTACTTATGTGGATTGCAATAGAAAGAAGTTCATCAAGGAAGATATTAAAAGTATTGGATTCCTTGGAGTATGTTGTTGACAATTCAGCGGATAACATAGAACTCCCTTTAGAATTTTCCGATTTGCAAAATTGGCTTAATCTTATAAAAATGCAGAACCGTGAGCAACAGCATTTACTGGAAATTGAAGCGCAGAAAAAATCAGATACGCTTACTTACCTTGCGCATGACATTAGAACCCCGCTTGCTTCCGTGGTAGGCTATTTGAGCCTATTGTGTGAAGCGCCGGATATGCCAGCCATACAACGGGAAAAATATACAAAAGTTGCTTTCCGCAAGGCTATACAGTTTGAAAAACTGATAGATGATTTTTTTGATATAACAAGATATAGTTTATCAGACAAAACTTTGGTGAAACGGGAAATAGACATATGTTTTTTAATAGAACAGTTAGCAGATGAATTTTACCCGTTGCTTAAACTCAAAGAGCTGCATATTGATTTAAAGTTAGGGGAAGGACTGTTTATAACAGGGGATTCAGAAAAGATTGCAAGAGTATTCAATAATCTTCTGAAAAATGCTATAAATTACAGTTATCCGAAAAGTTCGATTGAGATTTATGCCAGCCAAACTTTATCTTATATAACGGTTTCCATTAAGAATTACGGCAAAACAATACCTGCTGATGAATTGGGGCATATTTTTGATAAATTTTACCGTTCCAAAGAATATGGGGAATCAGAAGAAAGCGGAACAGGGCTTGGCTTGGCAATCGCAAAGGAAATTGTAAGAATACACAATGGAAGCATATATGCTATGAGTGATGATGAAATAACAGTGTTTGAAGTCAAGCTGCCTGTTGCGGAAAAGCAGCGATAAGAAAAAAATAAGAAATCAAAAAGAAATAAAGAATCAAAAACTCACTTCAACAGGGTATAATAATCCCCCAGTAGAGTGAGTTTTATTTTTGGAGGAATTGCTATGGACAATCAAAATAAGAACCATGAAAAAATTTTGTGTGGCTGTCAGTGGGTATTTTTTATGATATATGTTATCTTTCTGCTTCGCATAACCTTTTTCAAACAGGTAACATTAAACAACTTATTTTCTGCTATAGGTGCAAGTGAAAGGACAATCAGTATCATTCCCTTTCAATCAATTTATGATATGGCTGTTTCAAATACCTCTATAGGACGAATCATTGAAAATGTATTAGGAAACATCGTTTTGTTTATTCCGTTTGGAATGCTTTTTCCAATTATCTCTAACAAAAAATGTAAAGGGGTTTTATGTGCCGCTATCATATTCAGCCTATTAATTGAAATTACACAATTCCTTTTTGCACTTGGGAGTACAGATGTTGATGATTTGATATTTAATGTATTAGGTGCAGATATTGGATATTTTGTATCAGATACAATAAGCAAACGATTCAAGTCATATACGCAGTTTCTTATTGCTATGACGCTCATAACGGCTATTTTAGGAGCAAGTGTTTTTGGATATTTGCTTGTTTACCAAACAGATTTATTTATACTTTGCAAATATGATATAGATATTGAGAACTCAGAACTTGTAGAAAGATTTATTGACACGCCAACTACTATTACAGGAAGGTATGTTGAGTTAGATGATTGCATATTAAAAGTGGAAAAAAGTGTTAAAAGTGCAAATGATATAAGGGAAATAGAGACGTTCAAGATTACAGAAGATTGCGAAATATGGATTTGCTACGATAGAGTGGAATATTTTTTTAGCGCAATCATAGGTGAGTATCAAAAATATGAAAAGATTGACTATCATGATTTTATTTCACAAACAAATTATAAATTTGATAGAAATAATCATGTGAGAATTTGGAGTGATGATGAAAAAAATATTAAGTTTATCGTGATTACTGAATGGATTGAATAATTTGTAAAGGTGTTGTCAAGGTTGAAGGCAAATGAATTTTACGGATTCAGAGGTGAGCTAATAATATTATTGAAACATTATGTTTTTGTATACTCTTGACGTTTCTTTTATTTTCTATTTTTGTTGTATTTTTTAATGAATGGTTCCTGAATACCGCGTGAAGGTATAACCCTAAAGTTGTATAATATATGTTTAAATTAGCCTCAAATGGCTTTCGGGTAAAAGAACAGTTATTTTGAGTACAAAATATACAACTTTAGGGGTATAGAATTACGCCTGTTAAAGCTCTAAATCGCTGACTTTTTCTTTGCCTTGCTCTTTACTTTTTTTGCGGAGCTCTGTTCCTATTTTCATATTAAAATAGGCATAAAGATAAAATGAGCAGCCTGAATATTTTTGATTTTTGATAAAAAGAAATCTATATATTGAACTTTTTATTATAATTTTGAATATATTTTTTATATTTTATTGCATCTTTTAATCCTTTCTCATTTTTTATGTAGATATAACAGTATTTACAAAAAAAATCATAAAATACCGTTGTTTTGTTGGTATATTTTTTGATTAATTCATCTGCTTTTTTATGATTCTTTGTTTTGCTATATAATTTTATTAATGACGTAAGAAAATAGCTATCATTTCCTATGTTTTTTTCCAAAGCTTTGAGAAAGAGAGATTCAGCTTGATGAAAATTACTCATTTTAACATAAAGACGCCCTAATTCATTCAAAATTGGGAGCGCAGTTGCATCAATATCCAAGGCCTTCCGCAGTGCTTTTTCTGCCGACTCATATTTTTGGGCTTTTATATAGATGATTGCTATCTCTGTAAATACTTTTTCACTTTCGAAATCCGTAAGGTCATCAAGCTTATCGTTTATTAGATTTTTTTTCAATATAGCTGATCTGTTCCTGCAGTGAACCGCAATTCCAAAGGCATGCTAATATCAAACGTGGCTGATTCTTTGGGGCAACACCGATTTTTTTAATATGTTTAATTAAAGGCTGGTAATCAGGTTTCTTTTCATATGCTGAAATAATATTTCTGCACATCTTTCCTTTTCGAAAAACATTATCAAATATCTCCTGTGTATTTTTCGTAACATTTAAATACTGAATCAAACACCTTATGAAATCCGCTTTTGGATGGGAATGGAAGAACATGTCTGCGCAAACGTCATGTTTTGGCTGAATAGTGTTACGCTCTCTGTTATATCTGACAGGTTCCGTGTGCTTGCTAATCATATAATTCATCTTATTCCATAGTTCCTCAGGCAGATGCATCATTTTTGCATAGGTATCTAAGTCTAGGTCCAAAGAAAAGATAGAGTATGTCGCAATTGGTTCATAACAATATTCATCAATGGACTTATTAGGAAAACACTTGTGCAAATGTTCTTTCCAGTCAAGATTGATCCCAGAGATACTTGGATACGTTTTATCCATGATGAAAAAAATATGAAACACTTGCTCTGCAATGGAACTAATATCTTCAGGGAGCTGGCTTTCAATCTTATTCATTGACATTTTAGCCATATTTTCACCATAAATGACTGCAACAGCCTTTTCTATAACAGAGTGTTTCCAGTCCTTCTTTAAGATATAATAATGAGTTGTAATATAATAATTTTCAAGTACTTGGAAAACGTGTTTTTCACTGGTGTTTCCCATACAGCATATTGCAGTGATTGGTTCAATCCATCCAGTAAAAATCGGATCTTCTTCCAATAGTTCTTCAATCCGTTGAATACGTTCAGCAAAGATTATCTGAACATTTTCTTTTTGTTGTATTGGAAAAGTACTTTTTATCTTTTTTAACAGTGCTTCATTATAAAATGGACTATCCACACAGATAATATAGTTTTTTTCAGTTTCTAACATGCTCCAGAAATTTTCTATATGTTTGGAAGAAATGATATCCATCGATATCCATATGATAGAGACTTCGTTTGTTCTTAATGCAAAATTCACTGCCAGACGCATCATCAGACTCGTTTTGCCTTGCCCTCCGTTTCCGGTAATAATCAAGGACTGGCCATTGTCTAGAAGGTCTGTCGCCAGCTCTATTAAGGCTTCATCTTGAATATCTTTATCATTGCATACAATAGTATACATACAATCCCAATTACTGTTAATCTGATAATATAAGGATTCACTATATTGTATTGTATCCGCCTTCAACTTTTGTTTTTCGTGAATATCTTTAGCAGAAATCACATGGAACCCGTCTGGTAAAATTTTTTTTAACGGGTTCTACATCAGTGCTGGACTGAAATAGATTCTCAAGCAAAACCGAAATCAAATCATGTTTTTCATAAGGATAGAAGACAGGTCGAATGCCAAGAGAAGAGAGCTGCTGAATTCTAGCAAGAAATTCCTCTTTATAAGCAGATGTTTCTCCAAGACGATATAAATTTGGTTTATGAGGCTCATTCAAATTTTGTGTTGCTTCTGGAAGTGGAAGAATAGCATAATGATAGATATCACGATGATTGGTTAATCGGTTCAATAAAGTTAGTGTTCTATCAGAAATCAGGCTGCATCCTAAAAACAGTATAATCTTATTTTCAAAGATTCTTCCTATCAGTTTTTCATAGTCTGATTCTCCGGTGTATATTTCCTGGTATTGTTCTTCTGTCAAAATGCAGTATTCATAACGGGAGGCATCACCATGGAGTTTAATAAGGTATGGTTTATTCTGGCGAAGTACACGATCAATAGCTGCCTCATCCTTTTTATAACGCGGCAGCAACAGCTCAAATTCATATTCTAGTTGTTCTCTGTACAATGTTTCTAGCAAATGGTCATAATTTGTCGTAATGATACCAGATTGAAAAAGCTTTGGAAGCCATAACTGGTTATCCGTAAAAGAGCCAATCTTCTTTTTGTCAAAGGTTTCAAGGAAATAGTCTTTAAACTCTAAGGGTCCCATTTTATGTTCAAGCAGGGAAGCGGCCTTTTCCATATTTCCAATACGTATCTCTTTATTTATTTCATCTGCAATTCCGTATATTTTGGAATTCTCTTTAAGAAGATTTTCCCATGACGGAAATTGAGGACGAGAAAAACCAGCTCCAATAAATGGAACAATCCGTCCTGCTTTAAAGTCTTCCACAAGCAGGTTAAAATTTCTGCTATTTTTATGAATTTTCATCAGTTCATCAAATAGTGCATTGTCTGTTTAGTGGAGAATGTTTGTAATAGTTGGAATACAGGGAATGCCCAAATAGAATGAAAGTGGTGAGGGAGATAGATAAAAAGCTGAGATAGTAAATTACAGGCGGGAACAAGCCAAATAATTTATTGAAATGTGTAAAGAATTACAGTATGATAAAGACATCAAGAAGGAGTGAGTGGATGATACTAAATACAATAGAGATATCCACAAAAACGGTATTAAAGGGATTTTGTGATAATGCATGGTTCTTGGAAAGGAGAGAGATTGTGTGTGGCAGATATCATGTAGACGAGGAAATGGCAAAAGAGATTGAAAGAATTATTCAACTATCGGATGAGAATGTAAGAAAAAGAGCTTCCATAAACATTCAGATGCAGGCAAGAGATCTCCACCCGACAGAAATAGCGCCGGTTTTGACAGCATCAGATTCAGGGTTGGAATGCAGCCTGAAACGGTGGGGACTTCCGGGTTTTCAGAAGAAACAGGTTATATTTAATGCCAGAAGTGAATCCGCATTGGAGAAAAAATCTTTCAAGGAAGGCATGGAACACAGGCGTATCGTGATACCGGCGGCATGGTTCTATGAATGGAATCGCCATAAGGAAAAGAATATGTTTTATCGAAAAGGAAAACCAGTGCTTTTTATGGCAGGAATCTATAATCATTATGAAGATGGAGACCGTTTTACAATCCTGACGACACAGGCGAATGCATCTATGGAACCCATACATGACCGAATGCCGCTTGTACTGGAAGAGAACGAAATTATTCCATGGATATTCGACAGGCAGAAAGCTAGAGAATATCTTCGGAAAGTGCCAGGTATGCTGGACAGAAAGGCAGAGTATGAGCAGTTGCGTCTGCTGTGATGGGATGTATAGTGATATATGAGCCAGACACAGCATGAAACTAGAGAATTGGGATACGATTTTTGTTATAAGAGTGTGTTGTGGATGATATAAGATAAACGAAATGTGGCATTTGGACGACGAAGTGAAAATGAACGTTGTTGATAGCTTTAGCTTAAAGAGGGGTTGGATAATGAATCAAAGAGAAGAGATAATTCGTTTGTGGTATGATATGTGGCTGCAGCAAAAGGACTTAGGGATAGAGGATATTTTTACAGAAGATGTTATTTATATTGAAAGTTGGAGTCCAAAATATGAAAACCGTATAACTGTTAAGCATTGGTTTGAAGAATGGAACACTCGTGGTAAAGTCCTTATATGGGATATAATACAGTACTTCCATAAGGAAAATCAAACCATTGTTGAATGGTATTTTAAGGATGAGATGAACGATGGTAGCAATGACGAATTTGATGGTATATCACTTATTGAGTGGACATCTGACAACAAAATAAAATTTTTAAAAGAATTTGGATGTAATTTAAATAATTATAACCCATACCAGTATAGCGATGTACCACAGTTTAGAAAAGGACAGGTAAATTGGTTTTGATATAAAGTGTAGAAATCATAGAGGTGTCATATGAATGACAGAATAGATAACAGGACGAGCACAGTGCGGTTTGGTTTATAGTTTAGAAATTAAAAAACATCTGACTTTCAATTACAATGTTATAATATTTTATATAGCCGAGAGGGTTTAAAACGAAAATCCTTCGGCTTATTTAATGTTCAGTCCAGCTTAGAAATGCCAAGTATTTTTGAAAAATAAATTTTGCTGGATAATAAAGTCGAATGGGCGAACAGGTGGGGCGAAGCGATTAAAAAAGGTTAATTTTAGTAAAGAACGATAATACGTTATGCGACAAGAAAAGAAAAAGCTAAGCATAGAGGGAGGTAACATCTATGAATAAAATATATTGGGACAGAGATAAAATCTCAATCATAACAGACCAAATTGAATCTGTCCCACATAAGCATTGGGCAATGCAGTTATTTTTTAGCATAGAAAAAAATTTGGAGATCGGTGTAGAAGATAATAAAATTTCATGTCGATGTATTGTTATAAACCGCGACATATTACATAGTTTTTCAACAGGCAACAACATGTATTTTACTATGATAATTGAACCAGCTTCAAGTTTAGCCATTCAATTGGAGGAACGAATGGGTGGAACGAAGTATTGTATGTTTGATAATCAAGATATTGAATACATTCAAAATTTATTATTTTGCCTTATTGATAGCGATGGACTGAGAGAATATAGAGAGTTTATGGTACAACTATACAAATTTTTAAGGTTAAAAGAGCAATCTAAAATATATGATGATAGAATTAAGGATTTGCTATACGAAATAGAACAGTGTAATTGCAATACCCATTCAATTGCTTATTTTGCTGATAAAGTGGCATTGTCATCAAGCCGGCTGTCGCACTTATTTAAGGAACAGATGGGGATGCCCTTAAAAAGCTATATTCAGTTTCATCAAATGCAAACAGCTTTTTTAGCATTATTGAATGGTAAAAATATTACGGAAACGGCAATGCTGGCTGGTTTTGATTCACCATCACATTTTGCAACGGTTACAAAAAAGATGATGGGAATGCCTGCGAGTATTTCTGTGAAGAATAGCGTTTTTTTGAAAGTTACAGAAGAAGTAAACTGATATAATTAAACCAAACAAATAGGAGGTTTCCTTATGGATATGCAATTTCTTGAAGAAACTAAATCGGAATTTCATAAGGAGAGAATAATGGTTAAAGAAGTAAAATGGACAAAATATTTATGGATGAGTTTACTTTCATTTGGAGCATTTATGCTTGAACTGCTGTCAATATTTGCAATTGAAGTTATATTTCTGCATGTAGATATACAGAATTATACTATGCAGCAAAGAAGTATTCATTGTATCATAATGGTTTTTATGTGGGCGTTTTTCATTGGTGTTCTCCTGCTTTTTTCAAGGAAGCTTTATCATTTTCCAGTAAGGGAAAGCAAAAGGGATAAGATTTCCTCGAAAAGTTGGAGCGTAACGCTTGCTTGTCTCATTGGCTGCAAAATTATGACTTTCATTGATTGGCATACATTAAAGATTATCGGGGAAGCACAAAATAAAACTGTATTCCAATTTTGTGCGCAGTATTTATACTATATATTTGAGGTAATGCTTGTTATTCTAATCATCATATATGGGCAAAAAGCGATTGAAACCTTGTTGAAAAAAGAAAGTCCAATTCCTTTTGGCGGTATTATATTGGCTATGACATGGGGCGCAATGCATTTCGTATCAAGAGGAGTAGGTCTTGAAATATGGAACGGAATTTCTACTATGATATTTTCTGTTCTTAGCGGTGTAATGTATTTACGACTAAACAGAAAATGTTTGTATAGCTATCTTTTTATCGCTGTAGGCTATTTACTATAGATTGCAATGAATTGATTGCTGTGTTGAAGTTATAAGGCAGAAGAGGTGACCAATATGAAAACGAAATCCAAGAGAAAAATTCTCATTATTGTATTATCTATTGTCATGGTGCTGCTCATTGCCGGAGATTGGGCATTATCCGTGATAATATACAACGAGAATTTTAACCAGCGTTTTGAAAGTGATGAGGCGTTTATACGGCATGTTGATGATTTTGACGGATTGCAGCGCACGAAATATGAGTTTGTTTCCAATAAGGGACAGAAATTGACGGGATATCTGTATACCACGGAGGAAAAACCGCATGGAATTGTCGTAATGGCTCACGGATTTGGCGGCGGAGGGCACAACTCTTATATGGACTGTGCGAATTATTTTGCGCATCATGGATACTGCGTTTTTGCTTATGACGCTACGGGAAATGATGAAAGCGAGGGCGAAGGAGTCGGAGGACTTCCACAGGGAGTGATAGATCTTGACTATGCAATCACATTTGTGGAAGAAAGTGGGAATTTCCCAGATCTGCCAATCGTTTTATTCGGGCATAGCTGGGGCGGTTACAGTGTTTGCAGTGTACTTACCTATCATCCTGAAGTAAAAGCAGTTATCGCGTGTTCCGGTTTTAACTCTTCATCGGATATGTTTGAAGCAGAGGGGAAAAAACAGGCAGGGAACGGTATCTATCTTATATTGCCGTTTGTGAAGCTCCACGAGAGGATGAAATACGGCGGCTATGCCTCAAATACTGCGATGGACGGATTTTCAGAGAGCGATGCCGCCATTATGATCCTGCATAGTTTGGATGATGAAGTTGTTCCAGCCAAATACGGCTACGACATTTATTATGAAAAATATAAAGATGATTCCCGGTTTCGTTTCATTCATTTCCAGGATAAGGGACATAATTATTTCAATGATGAAACCTATAGGGATGAATTTAATGCGGAATTTGACAAATGGCTTGAAACACTGGATTACGATTATAATGTCTCCGAAAACAAAGAACGGTTTTCGAAGGATAGAGCTGACTATATACATAAAAACCTTGACAGGGAAAAAAGGTTCAATTCATTAGATTTGGAGCTGTTTGGGGATTTTGTTGGTTTTTATGATGAAAAGATACACGGGGTTATCAAAAGTGAAGAGGCTTTCGAGAAATGATTAGTCCAAAATAGCGAGAGCTGTAACCAATGTGGTT
>OFGR01000888.1_pt1 | contig 27012 bp, 22 predicted proteins | sample 1521811 | NCBI WGS metagenome assembly OFGR01 (sample SAMEA3504098, study PRJEB24116) | mouse gut metagenome | biome: mouse gut; feature: mouse-associated habitat; material: faeces | place: Denmark | collected 2011
CGCGCCGGTGAGCTTCCTCCACAAGCCAGTCCACAATACTGCGACGCACCGGTTCGGCATCATCAGAGAATCCGGTATACACATTCATCACATATGCGCAGCAACCCGACGGATTTTCCTCCGTAGGAGTCTCCCTGTAGATACACAGACCTCCATAGCCGACAGCCATATAGCCCTGATCGGCAAAACACCCGATATATGACTCCATACTTAAAGCCCGGCGATAAAAACTAAGACTTGATTGGCGTAACTTTGTGAAATTAATCCCCGCATGATGCGCAAACTTTTCACGAAGGCTTCGCATACGCCAACGTATCAATTCATTAATATCCGTAATAGTCGCTTGTCTGATTATAGTTGCCATAGTGTTGCAGAGTTTTTGATAGTGATGCCTCTCAGGCGATGAATATGCAGATATAACAACTGTGTTACAAATTTGTTTCATCACTATCTAAAAATTTTTAAAGATTTCAGTGCCGACCACTATTCAATAAAATTATTCGTATCTTTGCGCATGTAATACATAACACTGCGAATGCGCAATATTTTTAGAATAAAACGCCTCGACTCATTCATGCTACAGCGGTTTATCCCCCTGCTGTGCATGACTTTTTTCATCTGCCTGTTTATAGTGCTGATGCAGTTTCTGTGGCGTTACCTCGACGACCTCGTAGGCAAAGGCCTGGATATTGGCCTCATAGGTGAATTATTCTTCTATGCCGCTCTGACAATGGTTCCGCAGGCGCTCCCGCTGGCAGTTCTCCTCGCATCACTGATGACATTCGGCAATCTTGGCGAGAAATTCGAGCTCACCGCAATGAAAGCGGCAGGAATTTCCCTGATACGCATCATGCGCCCTCTGATAATCTTCATGACTCTCATTGCCATCGGTGCATTCTTCTTCCAGAACAATGTATTGCCGATAGCCCAGACAAAAATGTGGACACTCCTGTTCTCCATGCGGCAGAAATCGCCCGAAGTCGAGATTCCGGAGAAAGCATTTTACGACCAGATACCCGGCATCAACCTGTACATAGACCATAAGAACAAGGAAACGGGCATGCTGTATGATCTGATCCTATACGATGTGTCCAAAGGCTTCGACAACTCACGAATCATTTTGGCCGACTCTGCCAAACTAAGTTTTACAGAGGATAAGACACATTTGTTCCTACAGTTGTATCAGGGCGAAATGTTTGAAAACCTGCGCGACCAGAGCCTCGGCAACAACGCATCCAAGAACATGCCTTTCCGCAGGGAAAGCTTTCCGGCCAAAGACTCGTATATAGTTTTCGACGCCAACTTCAACCGCATGGACGACAGCGTAATGCGTGACCAATACGTAGGCAAGGATGTGCTGCAACTCCGACAGTCGATTGATTCTATCGGACACAGACTCGACAGCATTGGCGACATATACGGTACTGAGCTTAAAAACCAGAAGCTGCTCAACGTATCCTCTACATACGATGCAGCGCTGAAAGCAGAACAGTCGGCAGCATCAGATCCTATTGATATTGACTCTCTGTTTGGGAATCCGCCATCACAAGCGGCATCATACATAAACCTTGCAGTATCAAAAGCCAAGCGGCAGAAACAGGATTTTGAATACAAGACTCTGATCCTAAAAGAGGAGGCAAAACTGATGCGACGCCACGACATAGAACTGCAGCGACGCTTCACCCTATCATTCGCGTGCCTGGTTTTCTTCTTCGTAGGTGCGCCTTTGGGTGCTATCATAAAGAAAGGAGGAATCGGAACACCTCTTGTAATCTCTGTATTCCTATTCATCGTTTATTTCATATTCGACAACATGGGATATAAGATGGCCCGCGACGGCAAGATGATCGTATGGCAGGGAATCTGGATGAGTTCAGCCATAATGCTTCCGCTCGGAATATTCGTCACATACAAGGCGATGGGAGACTCCGCAGTATTCAACACCGACGCATACACGGCATTCTTCAATAAACTCAGAGGCAGAAGGCCAAAACGTTCACTTTCTCTAAAAGAAGTCGTAATCACCGAGGTAGAGCAGGAAAAGGCAATCAGCATGATAGACAGCCTCGAAAAAACCGCCGACGTATCGCAAGACACAACAAACAGGCTCAATACATTGATAGATTACCTGTCCAACACACGCGATATACGTATGATACGCCTGCTCAACAGACTGCCGTTTGAAGTCACCAAACGGACACTGCCTCAAGTCAAAGAGACACTCGCGCTGATGAAAGGTCTGACAGACGGAACCATCACTGAAATTCCGGGCGACAACTCCAGTGAAAGCTGAGCATAAACAAACAAAAACAGACACGAACATATAAGCAAAATCTATATGGACAAGATAAAGTTAGACTCAATAGAAGAAGCAATCGCTGATTTTCGCGAAGGCAAAATGATAATAGTCGTTGACGACGAAGACCGCGAAAACGAAGGCGACATCATCGTAGCCGCCGAAAAAATCACCCCCGAGCAGGTCAACTTCATGCTGAAGAACGCCAGGGGTGTGTTGTGCGCTCCGATCACAATCGAACGCTGCGAGGAACTGCAATTGCCGCATCAGGTGACAGACAACACGTCCGTATTAGGTACTCCGTTCACAGTCACAGTAGACAAACTCGAAGGTTGCTCCACAGGTGTGTCTGCAGAAGACAGATGCGCTACCATACGTGCTCTCGCCGATCCGCAGTCCACCCCGGCTACTTTCGGACGTCCCGGACATATCAATCCCCTATATGCGCAAAACCAGGGTGTACTCCGCCGCTCCGGACACACAGAGGCCGCGGTAGACATGGCTCGCCTTTCCGGACTTTACCCTGCCGCCGCCCTGATGGAGATCATGAGCGACGACGGTAGCATGGCAAGACTTCCGGAACTGCGTACATTAGCCGACAAATGGGGAATGAAGTTAATATCCATAGCAGATCTCATATCCTATCGCAGGCAAAAAGAATCTCTTGTCGAGATGGGCGTCGAAGTAGACATGCCAACTGCTTACGGCCATTTCCACCTTATCCCATTCCGTCAGAAAAGCAACGGCCTCGAGCATATTGCTCTGATAAAAGGCGACATCAGCGATGGTAATCCCGTATTGGTAAGGGTTCATTCATCATGCGCTACCGGAGATATTTTCGGATCATGCCGATGCGATTGCGGCGAACAGCTTCATTCCGCACTACGTGCAATCGAGAAAGAAGGCCGCGGCGCGCTGATCTACCTAAATCAAGAGGGGCGCGGAATAGGATTGATGGACAAGATCAGAGCGTACAAACTCCAGGAAGAAGGACTTGATACAGTTGATGCCAATCTGCACCTCGGGCACAAAGCCGACGAACGCGACTATGGGGTAGGCGCACAAATACTCGCCCATCTCGGTATCAAAAAGATGCGTCTGCTCACCAACAACCCATGCAAGCGCATCGGACTGGAAGGCCACGGACTTGAGATAACAGAGAATGTACCTATCGAAATGGAGCCTAACGCTTACAACAGGTTCTACATGCACACCAAAAAGGAGCGTATGGGACATAGACTCGACAAAGTCGACTGATCCATTCCACACGAAATAATACAGCGATGTTACATACGTAAGTCTGTGTTTTTACGAAAATTTTCTCCCTCAACGTCAAAAAAGGCAAAAAATCATACATAAATTTTGTTTCTCCAAAAACAAAGTTTAAATTTGCAACACAGATTTACCAATCTAAGACCAATGGATTTTTCAGACACGGCAAGCACGAAACATCAACCTTAGCATAAACCAGGATCTCACTTAGATGCGAAAGATAAAATGTCCATTGCAAAAGCACTGAACTCCAGCCATACTGGTCTCACACATCACCGAAAACCAAAAACTAACAAATAACTAACAAATTATTCAATTTTTCTCAAATTCAGTAATCATCATTTAACTTATGGAAGCTCAAAAGCCAACAGCTCAGCCCGCAAAGGCTAAGGCTGCACAGAACAAAACAAACGTTCCCGGTATCAAGAACGCATTCTTGGTTATCATCTGCTGCGCAGTGATCTGCGTATGCTTGTTCATCTTCTGGTTCGGTAATGGTATTCACTTCGAGGACGGAAACTCCGAAGGCCATCCTATCAACCTCTGGGGTACTATCTACAAAGGTGGTGTCATCGTGCCTATCCTTCAGACCCTCTTCCTTACTGTAATCGTTCTCTCTGTTGAGCGTTGGTTCGCTCTCTCTGCTGCCAAGGGCAAAGGCTCTATCGCCAAGTTCGTTGCAGCCGTTAAGAAGTGCCTTGCCAACAAGGACATCGCAGGTGCACAGGAACTCTGCAAGAAGCAGAAAGGTTCTGTAGCAGCAGTAGTTGCAGCAGCCCTCGTACGCTACAAAGAAATGGACGAGAACACCGTACTCACCAAGGAGCAGAAGATCGCTACTCTCCAGAAGGAAGTAGAAGAAGCTACAGCTCTCGAGATGCCCGCTCTCCAGCAGAACCTCCCCATCGTTGCTACCATGACTACCCTCGGTACACTCGTCGGTCTTCTCGGTACTGTGATCGGTATGATCAAGTCATTCCAGGCTCTGTCTGCATCTGGCGCACCTGACTCAACCGAACTTTCGACCGGTATCTCCGAGGCTCTTATCAACACCGCCTTCGGTATCGCAACCGGTGCTTTCGCTGTAATTTCCTACAACTTCTACACCAACAAGATCGATAACCTGACCTACGCTATCGACGAAATCGGTTTCTCTATCGTGCAAACATTTGCCGCTACACACTAATTCCGTATTTCCTACAATTAAATCCGAAACCAATTAATTAAAGGTAAATATGGGAAAAGTAAAAATTAAAAGAAAAAGTACGCTCATCGACATGACCGCGATGAGTGACGTGACTGTTCTTTTGCTTACTTTCTTCATGTTGACTTCTACCTTCCTTGCGAAGGAACCAACGGTGGTAAACACCCCGTCTTCTGTATCAGAGGAAAAAGTACCGATGGAAAACCTCGTTACTATCCTCATTTCAGGCGCCGACGAAAAGGCAGGACCTGAAGCCGAAGGCAAGGTATTTATCTCCTTCACAGGTTCGGCAGACTCGACACTGATTCCTACGGAGAACCTCCGTCTGGCAATGCTCGACGCAGCCGTCAAAATCTATAATGAAAAAAGAGGCAAAGACCTCAAGCTCACTCCTGCCCAGAAGAAGGTATTCACCGAGCTGAATATGTTCGGCGTGCCATTCGAAGTGCTACCCGAACTGCTTGATCCCAACGTATCTCAGGCAGTGCGCGACAACTTGCAGGGCGACATGGCAAGCCCCAAGGTAGGTATTCCCTACGACATGGGAGACCCCGCCCGCAACAAGGAGCGCTTCGGTAAACTCAATGACCTGCAGATCTGGTTCGAAGCTATCAACCAGGTATCGCAGACCACTCACGACGACCTTCTTTCGAAATTCTCCGACGATCCTGCAAAGGCAGCCTCTCTGGCCGACCTCAAGGGTGCTCTCCGTACAGGCAAGGCTATTGCAGTCAAGGCCGACAGAAACACTCCTGTAGCTATCGTTGAAGATGTGTTTGACAACCTTCAGACGATGAACCTCAACAAGTTCACCCTGATGACAGCACTAAAGAGCGAAGACGAACCATCCAACTAATCAGTAAAGTATCACAATGGCACAAATTGAACAATCCGACAAGGGCGGCAAAAAGAAAAAAGGCGCCCAGAAAAAGATGGCAATCCATGTGGACTTTACTCCCATGGTTGACATGAACATGCTTCTGATCACGTTCTTCATGCTTTGTACTACGATGATCAAATCGCAGACCCTGCCCATCATTCTGCCTACAAACTCCAATCAGGTGACTGATCAGGATCGTACGCAGGTCGACAAATCGTCTGCTATCACACTTATCCTCGACACCGAACGCGATGCTGATGGTAAGCCCGTGATAGACGATCCCAAGACAGGCAAGGTGAAGCACGTGATTTACTACTACTTCGGTGCTCCCGACACAACGTTCACCACCCCCGACTATCTCAAGGAAGAGGCATTCATGGGTAACGTCAACAAGAAAGCACAGGGTATCCGCGCTATTCTTGCCGACAAGAACAAAACCGTGCTCGAAAACTACAACAACCTCAAGCAGCAGTGGCGCGACGGAGAACTTACTAAAGAAAAGTTCGACTCACTCGCCCGCAAGAACGCAGCAGACTCTCTTATCAAAGACCGTCCTACCGTGCTCATCAAGGCAGGCCCTGATGCTACCTACGAGGCTCTGATCTATGCGATCGACGAAATGCAGATCAACCAGATCTCGCGTTACAACATCGAGCATCCCAACCGTGTCGACTCAATACTGATCAACCAGTATAAGGCAACTCATAAAAAGTAATCTCTTGATGTCTGATTTATTAACCCATTAAAACAGAAACACTATGGCAAAAGACGTAGATCTTTCATCAAAAGAGTGGCGCGATATAGTCTTTGAAGGTAAAAACCAAGACTTCGGCGCTTATGAGATGCGTGCAGGTTCCACAAAGCGCCACAACCGCGCTATGATAATTGTCATCGTGGCTCTTGCAATTGTACTGACATTCCTCATTCTATACATGACCGGCGTGTTTGCAACTCCAGAGGAGGCTGAGACCGTAGCCGCAGTCGATGTGGAGCTTACCCAGATGGAAACACCTGAGGAAGTTCAGGAGGAAGAGGAAGAACAGATCATTATTCCCGAGCCCGAACCCGAAGTTCCGCAGATTGAGGAAGACGTGAAGCAGCAGCTCCTCACCGAAGCCGTGATCGTCGACGTTGTAGAAGACGACAAAAAGATGCAGGACCAGGACAAGATCAAGGAAGATGACTCCAAGATTTCTATCAAGAACGTAACCGACGGTGCTGAAGACTTCACATCGCAGGATCAGCTCAAGAAAGAAGTCGTGGTTGTTGAAGAACCCGTAAAGCATGAGCCCGCCAAGATCTTCGAGGCAGTAGAGCAGATGCCTACTTTCCCCGGTGGTGAAGCCGCTCTTTACAAGTTCCTCAGCGATAACATCAACTATCCGGCAGCAGCTGCCGAGGAAGGCGTTTCAGGCCGCGTGGTCGTACGCTTCGTAGTTACAAAGACCGGTGCTATCGACCAGGTGACTATCGCACGTGGCAAGCACCCGGCTCTGGACAAGGAAGCTATGCGAGTGGTTAAGAAACTTCCTAAATTCATCCCCGGTAAGCAGAATGGCGAGAACGTTAACGTGTGGTACACACTGCCCGTCAACTTCAAGCTCCAGCAGTAAGAGTTCGCTTTTGAATTCCAATATCCTTATCCCGAGAGGTGCGCATCATAAAATGCGCACCTCTTTTTTTACCGTGTCCTACATGGTTTTTAACCGTCGTTAGAGGCTGCAAGAGGATTTTTTACTATCTTTGCGTATATTTATATAGCCTAAGTATACCCAATACTCAGAAACCATGACATCACTAAAGGTCTTCATAGCGTCAGCCACAATAGCGCTGGCCTCAAGCACGGCAATATATGCCGCGCGCCCTCTGCCTGTCGTAAGCAAGGATGGCAAACGCTACTATGAATATGTAGTCAGACGCGGAGAGACGATATATTCTGTAACAAGACAATTCGGGATTGACAAGGATGCTTTTCTCGCTGCAAACCCGGCGGTAGCCTCGGATGGACTGAAAGCAGACGCTACAGTCCTGCTACCCGTAGAGTCCGTGCCTGAAAAGAAAGTTGTACCGATGCCGACAACAACAATCACCAAAGCTGGCGAGACTCATCTGGTGCAGAAAGGCGAGACTCTATATGGAATATCCAAGAAATACAATACTACGGTCGACAAGCTCATAGAGGCTAATCCCTGGGCAGAGGATGGTATCAAGAAAGGCCAGGTACTCGCCCTCCCTATCAGCGAACCGACAAACGAGTACATCAGCGATGAAGTACAGACCGTGGCGTCGGCCGAGGATGATTTCACATATGAAAATGATGACGACAACTCCCCTGCCCCGGATCTTACACGCAGCTATTCCATAGCCGTATTGCTGCCTCTGATGCTCAACAGCAATGAAGGTGATAATCCGCGTGCCGACAAGACAGCCGCTACCTATACAAGCTTCCTGAAAGGAATGCTGATGGCTGCAGATACTCTCGGACGCACCGGTGATAAAGTCACTATACATGCTATTGACACAGAAGGTTCTGATGCCAGAGTAATGTCGCTCATTAATGACCCGAGAGTAAGGGAGGCCGACGTCGTGATTGCACCAGATGCATCTTCTCAAATTTCGATTCTTGCCAGTGCGCCAGATACGGAATATACATTGTTCAACATACTCAATGTTCCCGACACTACCTACTTGCACAACCACAGAGTTATGCAGGCAAACATCGGACATCACGACATGTATGAGAAAGCGATCAAGGCCTTTAATGATAAATTTGCCGGATATACTCCGGTTATACTGATTCCGGAGGGAGGCAAAAGGGAAAAGATTGAATTCGTGAATACCCTGAAAGCCACTTATGCCTCAATGCCGTTTGCTCTGGCAATAAAAGAAATCCATTTCAGCGGAAATCTTACGGAAGATGACCTCGCATCTCTCACTCCCGATACTGAGAAATATATCTTTGTGCCTGTGAGCGGCGCGTTAAGCGAATTCAACCGCATAAACAATGCTATACTGCAATTGAAAGACAAAGCCGCGGATCAGAATGCCATCAAGCTTTTCGGCTATCCAGACTGGATCGCATTCCGCATCGACCGTCTGGAGAAACTGCATAAACTCGATACAACGATTTATTCGCGATTCTTCGACAATCCTGATTCAGACGAGGCAAAAGAATTCGCCGCAGCATACAAAGCACATTTCGGCACTGAAGTAGTGGATATGGTTCCAAAACAGGAGATTCTCGGATTTGACACGGCCTGCTACCTTATCGAATCTCTGCGCAAGAATCAAGGTGACATAGAAGAACAGCCACTGCAATACACAGGAATACAATCCGCATTCTCATTCCGCGAGGGCGATGGTGAGACTGGTTCTACCAACGAAGCCTTATACATCATAAACTACAGCCCATCAGGCAAAGTCTTGAAAGAAGTGTATTGATATACACCTCAAACATCAGAACACAACTTGTCAGCAATGAATCTGAAGTCTTTTTTATTCAGTATGACTACAGCCGTAGCCCTGTGCTTAGCCACATCTACGGAAATATCTGCTCAGGAACACTACCGCGCGCATGTATCAGTAGGCGGACATGCGGGTATGACACTCTCAAGCATGACTTTCGTGCCATCAGTACAGCAAAAAATGGTGACGGGAATTACAATGGGTGCTACATTCCGCTATGCAGAGCAAAAGAATTTCGGACTTATCGCCGAACTTAACCTCAGTCAGCGCGGATGGAGCGAAGACTTCAAGGGTGCAGACTTCAAGTATAACCGCGTACTGACATATATAGAAATACCGCTTCTCACACATATCTACTTCGGTGGACGCAGATTCAAGGGATTTGTAAACCTCGGACCTCAGGCCGGATATATGATTTCTGACAAAATCACGGCTGATTTTGACTACCGCAATCCCGGCAGTGTAGAAGGATTCCCCGATCAGAACAGAATGCTCGATCAGATGAGAATGGATGTCAGCAAGCGCTTCGACTATGGTATCACCGGTGGAGCAGGATGCGAATTCTATATCCGCCCCCGCCATTCCATCACATTCGAGGCTCGCTACTATTTCGGCATCGGCAATATTTTTCCCGACAAAAAACGCGACGTATTCAGTGCTTCACGCGGATCGTCGATCATAGTAACTTTCGGATATAACTTCAGGCTTCGCTGATCATGATATACAACAAATTATCCGCATCAGAAAAACTCGACATAGACTGCGCCACGGATATACTCCGCAAAGGAGGAATAATCCTCTACCCCACCGACACCGTTTGGGGCTTAGGCTGCGACGCCACAAACGAGAAAGCTGTAACCAAAATATTCCAGATAAAACAACGTCCCGATGCCAAGGCTCTGATCACACTTATGTCCGGCACTGATATGCTTCAGCAATACATAGACAGCATACCGGAGGTAGCGATTGAACTGACCGAACTGGCTACCACCCCCATAACAGTGATCTACGATAATGCACTTCCTCCTATCGCGCGCAACCTGATGGCAGAGGACGGCAGCATGGCTGTAAGAGTACCGTCCGGCAGTAATTTCTGCATGGCTCTGTGCGAGAAGTTCAGAAAACCGATAGTCTCCACTTCAGCCAATATAAGCGGCTCTCCCACTCCGAGGACATTCAAGGAAATATCCGAAGCAATAATCAGTTCAGCAGACTATGTGTGCCAGACTGCAAGACACGATGACACACCACACAAGCCGTCGTCAATAATAAAAATCCATTCCGACGGCCGCTTCAAAATCATACGTAAATGAATCCACGCCTGAGATTGCGCATCGAATATATCGCTACCGACCTTGTGTCGGGTAGCATCGCGTGGTTTGTATTCAACATCGTGCGCTATCTCACTCTACCCGGTGCATATACCACACACAGTTCAATGTGGGTGTTCATGCAGTCACAACAGGTTCTGATTGGCCAAATTATTGTGCCAATCGCCTTAATATTTTTATACGCACTATCGGGCTACTACAACCGTCCGTTCTTCAAATCGCGTGTCGATGAATTCGTCAACACGATGATGAGCACATTTATTGCCATGCTCGGCATATATTTCATAGCACTGCTGAACGACAATATCCCCGAACGGTTAAAAGCATACGAAATAATGCTGATATTATGGGGACTGTTATTCAGCATGACATTCATCTTCAGGAGTATAATTTCATACACGGCAAGGCGGAAAGTACGTTGCGGAAAAGTTATTTTCCCAACGGCTGTAGTCGGCGATCCGGCAGAAGCCCTTGCTATGGCAAGAAGCATACATGAACGGCCATCGCGGGGAATGAAGGTATCATGCATATTGTCTACATCGGATTATCTTGAGGATAGCTATGAAGGAATACCGGTATATCCTCTGAGTGAGGCAAAAAAGATTTGCGGAATGTACGGAATACGCAATTTCGTGCTTGTGCCGGCCGACGGGACACCAGGTTGCCTTGACCGGCAGATGAAGATTATCACCACACTTTATCCTCTTGACCGGGCCATATTCATCTGTCCTGAATTCTCACAACTACTTACAATGCGTCCGCGCCTGACCGACGTTGCCAATGTTCCGCTGCTGACAGATGTATCCGCCGCCGATATCAGTCCGCTGACACAGAACTTGAAGCGAGCCGGCGATATTGTGGCCTCAGCTGTATCCATTGCTATATTATCGCCTGTACTCACTGCTATTGCAATATTGATCAAAGCAGAGAATCCGGATGCACCGGTCTTCTACAGGCAGTCAAGAATAGGCTACCATAAGAAGCCATTCAAGATAATTAAATTCCGCACCATGCGCCCTGATGCAGAGGCTGCCGGCCCTGCACTGTCGAGCCCGGACGACTCGCGTGTCACACGCATCGGCCGCACCCTGCGGCGCTACAGACTCGATGAATTACCTCAGTTCTGGAACGTGCTGCGTGGTGAAATGTCGTTGGTCGGTCCACGCCCGGAACGCGAATATTATATTGAGAGAATTGTAGCCCGCGTACCCTATTATTCACTGATACATCAGGTACGTCCGGGTATCACTTCATGGGGGATGGTGCGCTATGGCTATGCCGAAAACATAGATCAGATGGTGGAACGACTACGCTACGATCTTCTGTATGTCGGCAATGTCTCATTCGCCGTGGACATGAAGATTCTTCTCAACACCGTAAGCACCGTACTCGCCGGCAGAGGCATGTAATATAAATCAAAAAGATTGCATTATGACATCCACCGAACAACGGACAACACTCCGCAGCCGCATAAGCGAACGATTCATATCTTTCGTAGTATGGCGTGAGCGCCATATCAAGGAAAAAACGTTCGTCTTGATACTCGCCCTGCTTGTGGGCCTTCTGGCAGGTGGTGCTGCAATATTACTAAAATTTCTGATAAGCCTTATTTCTTCGTCTCTCACTGCCGGACTTGAAGTCAAGGAAGGCAACTGGCTCTATATATTATATCCATCTATGGGTGTCGTCATCGCTGCATTATATGTCCGGTATGTCGTGCGCGACAACATAAGCCACGGTGTGACACGTGTACTGTATTCTATCTCCCAGAACAAGAGCCGGCTGAAACCACACAACATGTATACATCCATAATAGCGAGTTCCATCACCATCGGTTTCGGCGGATCAGTTGGAGCAGAAGGCCCGATAGTATACACAGGATCAGCCATTGGCTCTAATCTCGGACAGATGTTCAGATTATCCCCAAGAGTACTGATGATACTCGTAGGATGCGGCGCGGCGGCTGGTATCGCTGGAATATTCAAGGCTCCGATCGCCGGTATGCTCTTTACGCTCGAGGTGCTGATGCTCGATCTGACTACAGTCTCAGTAATGCCACTGCTGATAGCATCCATAACAAGCGCAACCCTGGCATACGTCTATACCGGCTATAACTTTGAATTCTTCTTCGCACAGAGCGAATCGTTCGGCATCGGACGAATTCCATACGTGATATTGCTCGGCATCTTCTGCGGACTCATGTCGCTGTACTTCACCCGTGTGATGAACATGATGGAAAAATTTTTCAAACGCCTGCACAATCCCTGGACAAAGACTGCTGTCGGATGCGTGATATTATCTTCACTCGTATTCATCTTCCCACCCCTATATGGCGAAGGATACGAAAGCATCATTGGGCTGTTGGCTGGAGATGCATCATCGATTGTAAACGGTTCGATTTTCTACCGCGAAGGCTCTATGATATGGTTCCTCATAGTGTTCATATCCCTGGTAGTACTTACTAAGGCATTTGCCACATCTGCCACAAACGGTGGAGGTGGCGTGGGAGGAACATTCGCACCTTCGCTATATGTAGGATGCCTGTCAGGATTCCTGTTTGCATACACGATAAACCACATAGGCCTGGACGTAGAACTGTCGACCAAAAATTTCGCACTCATGGGTATGGCCGGTGTGATGAGCGGAGTGATGCATGCCCCTCTTATGGGCATCTTCCTCACGGCTGAACTTACCGGCGGCTACGATCTATTCCTCCCCCTGCTTATAGTATCCACAATCGCCTATGGTACAATAAAGGTATTCGAGCCTTACAGCATATACACCATGCGACTGGCGCGCCGTGGCGAATTGCTCACGCATCATAAAGACAAGGCTGTACTTACGCTTCTTAAAGTGAACAATGTGATCGAAACAGATTTTCTCAGCGTAAAACCTGAAATGAACCTGAAGGAAATGGTAGATACAATATCGCAATCGAAGCGTAATCTGTTTCCTGTACTAAACGATCAGGGAGAACTGCTCGGAGTCGTGCTGCTCGACGAAATAAGAAACATCATGTTCCGTCCAGACCTTTATAAACGTCTATATGTACGCAAATTCATGTCCATGCCTCCTGCATGTATCGACGTAAGCTATCCGATGGACAAAGTGATGAAACTGTTCGATGACACAGGTGCATGGAATCTGCCTGTGGTCGACAATGGCAAATACGTAGGATTCGTATCAAAATCAAAGATTTTCAACTCATACCGTCGGGTACTGCGCCACTATTGCGAAGACTGACGCATACTTCTGTATAACCTCCATTCACTTACATATAATAGTATAATGCGATATATCAATCCAATCTTCATATTCTCCGCCTTGTCGTTCGGAGCATTCTGCGCATGCGGGTCATCGGCCGGCTCATCCAACGCTGATGATCCCAAAGTTCTCGGTGTGGAAGATACTGTGACCGGACCTACTGTGGCCAATCTGCATAACCCGCTCCCCTCCTTGCCTACACCACTGCTGTTATCCGGCAATTTCGGAGAACTGCGCAACAATCACTTTCACTCCGGACTCGATTTCAAAACCGGCGGACGCACTGGTATCAAAGTCGTTGCAGCCGATTCAGGATACGTAAGCCGCATCACAGTATCGCCTTGGGGATTTGGCCGGGCTGTATACGTAAGCCACCCGCGCACAGGTCTTACCACAGTGTACGGACATCTTGAGGCATTTGCTCCCAAGATTGACAAAATCGCCAAAGACAAGCAGTACAGCGACGAATCATTCAATCTCGACATGAGTTTCTCACCAGAGGATATTCCTGTGCGCAGAGGCGAGACAATAGGATTAAGCGGCAACTCAGGATCATCAGGCGGTCCTCATCTACACATGGATGTAAGGCATACCGCCACAGGCGACGCTGTAGATCCTATGCCCTATTTCCGGAATATAATTAAAGACAATACCGCTCCGGAAGTACGATCGCTTGCATTGTTTGCCATAGGCGGTAAAGGAAAGGTTGAAGCGCCTGCTACAGTTCAGAAAACGGCGACTGTTCCATCTTTTACAGCCTGGGGTAAGGTATCTCCCGCCATTAAAGCTTACGACAAGATGACTTCAACATCAAACATTTACGGTGTGAAACATCTATCGCTTGAGGTGGACGGCAAAGAAGTATACCGACGTACTATCGACCGCTTCAGCTTCGACGACACAAGAGCTGTCCACACTCTTGTAGACTACCCCACCCTCCGCCGTTCTGGATCATGGATGATGACCACTTATGTACCGCAGTCTGATCCTCTGTACTACATGATAGATACCGACAACTCCGGCATTCTGGATATTGACTGTGAGAAAACTTACAAATGCGCATTCATCCTCGAGGATGCTTATGGAAACCGGACCAAAGCGCCATTCGTAATCAACGGACGCAATATGAATGTTGCCAAAGCCACTCCGGATGGCTCTCTTGTACACTTTGATAAAGATTTCAGGTTCACCAATCCCGGCTTGGAACTTGAGATACCGGCAGGAGCGCTTTATGACGACATCAGATTCAAATATTCAGCGTCAGCTTCAAACGGTAAATATCTTTCAGACATACATTCTATAGGAGATAATACAATTCCGCTTCACCGGGGCGTATCAATAAAACTGGATCTGCCTAAAGATATAAATCCGGAGAAACTTGTGCTCGTAAGAATAGGATCAGGAAAACGTGGCGATGCCGCAGTAGCTTCGCGCATCGAGAATGGAAAGCTTACAGCAAAAATCACCAATTTCGGAAAATATGCCATCACTTCCGATACTACTCCGCCAACTATACGTAAATCCAAGAGACAACTTGGATATATCATATCCGATAACCTCAGCGGAATAGAGAGCTACAGAGGTGAAATAGACGGAAAATTCGCGCTCTTTGAACTTGACGGAAAAACATCCACGCTATCTTTCACTCCAGACGGAAAACGATTCCCGCGCACCGGAAAGCAGCACGAGGTTGTGATATATGTGACCGATGCGGCCGGCAATAGTTCTGAATTTGTCGATAAAGTCGTTTTCTGAAGATCAAGACAAAAACAGACAAGCATCGCCATAGCTCAAGAAGCGATATTCCTGGTCAAGCGCATACTCATACACGCGTTTCCAGTCGTTTCCGATCATGGCACATACAAGAAGTAGCAAGGTAGACCGTGGCTGATGAAAGTTTGTGACCATACCTTTCACAACATTGTATTTATAACCAGGAGCTATCATCAGTCTGGTTGTGCCTATGAATGTATCGCTTCCATGCCGGTCCAGCCATTCAAGCAGGGCTGCCATGCTCTGCGATACAGTAAGACGCGGATGATTGGATTCATATGGATACCACTGGCCGACTTCCCCATCCCACATGCCTGAATAGACAAGACATCCGGCATGATACAGGCTCTCGAGTGTGCGTACAGATGTAGTACCCACAGCCACAATATAACCCTTCTCATCACTTGCCGAAAGCTCGTTTATCAACTGGCGCGACACTGCAAAAAATTCACTGTGCATACCGTGATGGCCTATATCTTCGGTTTTCACCGGCTGAAATGTTCCTGCTCCTACATGCAATGTTACCTCACGCCTTCGTATGCCACCTGCATCCAAGCGCGCAAGCAGATCTTCTGTAAAATGCAGACCGGCTGTAGGAGCTGCCACTGAACCCTCTATATGGCTGAATACGGTTTGATAATCAGTCGTATCCGTAGCTTCAGTCGATCTATTGAGATAAGGAGGAATAGGTATCTCTCCTGCCATTTCAATTATGCGGCTGAAAGAAACGCCTCCATTCCATGAAAAACGCACAATTGAGGCATTTCCCATACGCTCCACGCGTTCAGCGCTCAGACGCACTTCTTCCGGACCTATATTCAGGATCATCTCCAGGCTACCGCTTTTCCAACGCTTTGAGTTTCCGACAAAACAGACCCAATCGCAACTCTCTGTTGAGGCAAAGCAGCGTTCGTAGTCAGACGGACGAGATGGTTCGAGACAGAATATCTCTATTGAAGCACCTCCGGGACCTCCTTTTGAAAAACGCAAACGGGCATTTATGACTCTGGTATTATTGTAGACAAGCATTGCATTGTCAGGCAAGAGTTCCGGCAATTCATTGAAGATATGTGTGCTGACTTCTCCGCCGGCACTGCGCATCAGCAATTTACATGCATCTCTTTGCTGTAACGGATGTTTTGCAATTTTTCCGTCAGGCAAATCATAATCAAAGTCATCAATCCGTATTTCGCGTATATCGTTCATCTTAGAATGTATTTATGCAATACAAAGTTAGACAGAATACTTGAAATATAGACAAGATTATTGGAATAAATACACGCCGTTGCCATATAAGAACCTCAAGTTACAATACTTCAAGCAAAAACAATCTACCCTTTCCGACTGTTTTAGAGAATGTTTCTATATTGACATTTTAAATTATGATTGTATGGATAAGAAAAGACTGACCGCTGAAAACGGGCGCCCGATCGCCGACAACCAAAATGTTCAGACCGCAGGTGTGCGCGGTCCTATTACAGTACAAGATCCCTGGTATCTTGAAAAAATAGCTCACTTCGACCGCGAAGTTATCCCTGAAAGACGTATGCATGCCAAAGGATCAGGTGCTTTCGGAAGATTTACCGTCACAAATGATATCACGGAATTCACCCGTGCTTCAATTTTCTCTGAAATAGGAAAACAGACCCCTTGTCTGGTCCGGTTCTCGACCGTAGCCGGGGAGCGCGGTGCGGCGGATGCCGAACGCGATATACGCGGATTTGCCATGAAATTCTATACCGACGAGGGAAACTGGGATCTTGTCGGCAATAATACACCAGTATTTTTTCTAAGAGACCCACTCAAATTTCCAGATCTCAACCATGCCATAAAACGCGATCCACGTACCGGAATGCGCAACCCGACAGCAAACTGGGACTTCTGGACATTGCTACCCGAAGCTCTCCATCAGATCACAATAACCATGTCGCCCAGAGGCATTCCCGCATCATTCCGCCATATGCATGGATTCGGTAGTCATACCTACAGTTTCATAAACAAGGACAACAAACGTACATGGGTGAAGTTTCATTTCAGAACCATGCAGGGTATAAAAAATCTGACTGACAAAGAAGCAGAGGCCATAGTAGCAAAGGATCGCGAATCACATCAGCGTGATTTATTCGAGGCCATAGAACGAGGCGACTACCCTAAATGGAAACTACAAGTACAGCTTATGACTGAAGACGAGGCAAAGAAATATCATATCAATCCATTTGACCTCACTAAAGTATGGTATCACAAAGATTTCCCTCTACGCGACGTTGGCATACTGGAACTAAACCGTAATCCTGAGAATTTCTTCGCAGAGATTGAGCAGGCTGCATTCAATCCGACCAACATTGTAGACGGAATCGGTTTTTCTCCCGACAAGATGCTTCAAGGCCGCTTGTTCTCTTATGGAGATGCCCAACGGTATAGGCTTGGTGTCAACCATAATCTCATTCCCGTAAACCAGCCTAAATGCCCGTTCCATGCCTACCACCGCGACGGGCAGATGCGCACCGACGGAAACTATGGATCGACAATAGCATACGAACCAAACAGCTATGGAGAATGGCAGGATACACCATCGCGCAAAGAGCCTCCCATGCAGCTACACGGCGATCTATATAACTATAATGAGCGTGAGTATGATGACGATTACTACACACAACCGGGCAAACTATGGCGTCTTATGAGTGCCGATGATAAGAAAGCTACGTGCGACAACACGGCCTCACAAATGCAGGGCGTCCCTTTATTTATTAAACAAAGACATGTCCGTGCCTGCCACAACGCCGACAAAGAATACGGCAGAATGCTTGCTGATGCCTTGGATATAGACCTTGCTGAAGCCCTTGTGGCCGAAGATCCGGCACATCCGTCATGGGACACGCGAGGATTAAATGACAAGTCTTGATCTCACTGCCTGCACAAGGTTAACGACAGTTAAGCGGGCACAGAGATCGAAAACCATATTGCCAAATTAATACATGACATTTTGCCACAAATTCAGGCAAAATATAGAATATTGCCACCATATAGAGATCATATTGAGCTTTGCATATTAAAATTATGTTAATATTGCATCGTTTTACTTATATACACTTGCATATATCAATCCATGTATATAACTTTGCAATGTGTTTTTCATGGTATTAGATTTAAGGTTAACTAAGATTGGTTGTCGAGAGACAATCAATTTTTTTATATACATATGTGAGGCAACTATTTTGATTTACAGCCATCATTTTGAGCATCAACGACTTAGCAAATATTCATAAACGCATAAATCTGCATATTCCGATGCATAACACGAGCAAAAGTTGATAGAAAACTTACAAATAACTTACAGAATTAGATATGACGACTTTTACCCAGTAGTTAGAAATCCACGTAAGAACCGGACTCAACAGGTTTATATAAGAATTATCCATAACGGAAAACCGGCATACCTAAAGACATATAAACTCATCCACGCATCTAATGTCAGTTCTGCTGGAACTCTTAAAGATAATTTCGTGAATCATTATATCCAACAATTTTACGATCATAAACGTGTCTCCAACATAGCCGGATGGTTAGAATCACATGTGGAATAAGATCCACAGAAAATACGCGGGCCGTGAGCCAACTGCAAGGAGCAATGAAACCACAAGGCTAAAACAGATCGGAGTGAGATCCTGTACGCACAAGCGTCAAAAGATTAATTCCGTTGTCGATGGAATAAATCAAAAGCCAATCTGGAGTAATATGACACTCACGACATCCTTTATAGTTACCTTGCAAGGAATGGTCTTTGTTCTTTGCAGGCAAAGGCTTGCCATTTATGAGAAGAATTAAGATTTCATCAAGCAAATCCTCATCAAGTCCACGTTTACGGGCGAGTTTCAAATCTCGCTTATATTGAGTGGAGAAACTTAAATCAAACATCGTCAAGATTTGCTACCATACGTTTGTAATCCTCAAACGAGCCGCAATAAATACCCTTACCTGCACGAACTTCCTCAATAGCCGCAATAGTCGTGGTATTGGGCTTTGATTTCTCGACTTTCACAGAAACGACACCGCGTATCATTTTGATTGCTTTCTTAATATCGCGGAGCATATCCGGATTTTCTATTGATACTGTGAGTTGAGTCATAATCGTGAAAATTTATATTATATCAGAGTTATTGCAATGTCATTGCGTTGCAACTCATTGTCTTTCACTGCAAAATTAGTACATTTATTTCAATCACGAAATAAAAACATGCTGATAATGAGAAAAGTTTTGTTAAAACAAAGCCTCAAGTTATGCCTTTCGGAAGTTCCATTTCATAGAAACGGATATGCAGGCTAATGATGCGCGTCATCAACAGACAATCATTTTTTTTGCTATATACCGTAACTTAATGAAACATCCCATGGCTTAATTCGTTCTACTTTATATAAAGCATTAACTATAACATATTTACTCATGAAAGATTTTAAGCCTAAAGCTTGGATATTACCTCAGCCTGTGCTGATTATAGGTACTTATAATGCCGATGGAACACCTAACGCGATGAATGCAGCATGGAGCGGACAATGGGACTTTAATGAGATAATGATTTCCATTGGCGCACACGCAACTACAGCCAACCTGAACCGCTGCCCTGACTTTACTATTGCATTCGCTACGGAAGAAACCATGACTGCCGCAGACTATGTAGGCATAGTGAGCGCCAAAACACACCCCGACAAAATGATTAAAACAGGCTGGATTTCCGATAAGTCAGAAAATGTCAATGCGCCGGTATTCCGAGACTTTCCTATGACTGTGGAATGCCGTATAAAGCAAAAATTGGATGAATCTGAGACAGGATATTACATAATCGCTGAAATCCTGAACATAAAATGCGATGAACGATACCTGGCAGAAGACGGCAAACCGGACGTTGAGAAAATGAATCTCATAACTTTCGATCCGATACACAACGGATACATTGCCCTCGGTAAACGCGTAGGCAATGCTTTCCACGACGGCAAGTCATTGGAATACTCGCAATATAAATCAGATAGTCTTTTCAACGTCCCATACAAAGGCTCTAAGTCCAAGTTTGGGACGTTCGTCGTCCATCTCTTTAAGTCTTGACAGCACAGTATCTACCCTGCTGTCTTCTACCATAGTCAGGATAGCCGATGCCATAGAAGGCCATGCATGCGAGCCGTAATGGGGTTCCCCATTACGGCTGCCACGGCCCTGAACCTGTGGCCAGGACGTATATCCCCGGCAATTGTTACGCTCAAGCATGTCCACTATCCTATTGTAGTGAGCCTGATCGAATGTTATCATTATTGCTTTCATGTGTCTGTATTTTTTATGATTGGGTTGAACCATGAGCTGCTGCAAGTGCCGCACGATGCTGGCGGCGCTGACGGCGGACTCCTACCGATGCAAAAATGCAATACATCACCGGTACAAAAAGCAATGTCAGGATAGTAGAGAATGTCAGACCTCCGATAACCGCAGTTCCCATCGGCGCCCACATTTCAGAGCCCTGACCTGTGCCGATTGCCATAGGAACCATACCAAGCACTGTAGTCAACGTTGTCATCACTACAGGACGAAGTCGCGACTTACCACCGAGGATTACGGCAGAACGTATCGACATACCCCTCTCGCGGTTCAAAGAAATATAGTCGATCAATACGATACCATTCTTCACTACAATGCCAATAAGCATAATCGCACCTATCATTGACATCACATTAAGCGTATGCCCTGTAAGGAACAGTATGATGAATACACCTGAGAATGCAAATAGCAATGAGGTCATGATAATACCGGGATATGTATAGCTCTCAAACTGTGCAGCCATCACTATATACACCAATATTATAATCAGCAGCGCAAGTGTGAGAAGATCGCCGAACGATTCCTGTTGGTCTTCATAACTTCCGGACAGTTCTATGGAAATTCCTTGCGGTATGTCCATCTTATTGATCTCAGCCTGAGACGCAGCCACAACCTCACTCATAGGCACACCCTGGACGATTGTCGAAACTGTGATTATTCGCTCGCGGTCCTTTCTTTCGATTGTCGGGGGATTGAATCGTTCCACAACTTTACCGACGTCACGGATTCTCACGGCATTACCCTGAGAGTTATATATCATTATGTTCTCAATATCCTCGATTGCCGTACGGGCTTCAGGTGTATACATGACCTTGATATCATACTCCTCTCCATCCTCACGGAAATAAGATGCAGTAGTGCCATTGATTCGATTGCGGAGATAGTTGGCCGCTGTTGTCAGATTAAGACCGTAGATCGCAAGCTTTTCCCTATCAAAGTCAACCTGATATTCAGGCTGATATTCCGAACGTGAGATCATGACATCTGCTGTGCCGTGTATCGACTCAAGCACGCGTTTCAACCGTTGTGCCACTGAGTCGGTCGCAGTGAAGTCATAGCCGTAGATCTCATAGTCGATAGTCGACTGGCCTCCCATAGATCCACCTCTTGATCCACCGACATTCACCTGCGCTTTGCGAAATTCCGGATAACGTTTCAAATCCTCGCGCATCAAAGCTGCAATCTCGGTGATCTTGCGATCGCGATCACCGGGATCGGTAAGCCTTATGTTCATAGACACGATATGTGTTCCGTTATCCGACAAGGACGCATAAGTATTATCGCTTGAAGCCTGACCGGTGGTATAGTTCAATACCGAAATCTCAGGATACTTTTCAGTCCATTCATCGACAAGGCGCTGCGTGGCAGCCTGAGATACCTCGTTACGTGTACCGATAGGCAACTCAAGATTCACGCCAAGGCGACCGTCATCGGCCGTGGGGAAAAATTCAGAACCAACATGTCCGACGAGCATAAGAGATCCGACAAATATTGCCATACATACAATGATAGTGACTGTCTTATGCCTTACTACGGTAGACAAGAGTCTGGCATAGCCATTATCGAACGAATCCAATGATCTCTGCACCGGTCCGTAAAGAGCCTTGAAGACCTTACCGTGCTTGACGTCACGTTTAAGTAGCAATGAACACAGCATGGGAGTGAGCGAGAGAGCGCAGATAGTCGATATAATCATCATGATCGTAACCATCCAGCCCAACTGACGGAAAAGCACACCGGTCATACCTGTGACAAACGTGAGCGGGAAGAATACGGCAATCAAGGTCAATGTAGAGGCTATTACCGAGACCGCAACCTCGTTTGTTCCATGAACGGCAGCCATTTTCGGATCACTTCCCCTCTCGATATGCGTTGTGACATTCTCAAGCACCACAATAGCGTCATCGACAACCATACCGATTGATATAGACAAAGCAGACAACGATACTATGTTGAGAGAATTACCTGTAGCAGCGAGATAAATAAATGACGCTATCAGAGACAATGGTATAGTGATCGAAATGATGAGCGTAGCACGCCATCTGCCAAGGAAAACGTATACAACGATGACCACAAACAGCAGAGCATACAAAATAGTCTCGACAAGTGAGGCAATAGTGTTGCGTATATTGTCGGATGTATCCACGATTACGCCAAGCTTGACATCTGATGGCAGACGTTTCTGAAGCGAAGGGAGCATCTCCATCACTTTATTGGAAATCTCCACCGAGTTCGCTCCGGATTGTTTCTGTATAACAATCATTGCGCCTTTACGGCCATTGTTGTAGGTTTGCTGCGCTCTTTCTTCAAGCGAGTCATCGATGCGGGCCACATCGCTCAAATAGATATTTTTGCCCTGATACGAACCTACGACAATATCTGCCATCTGGTCGGATGATGAAAATTCACCCTGCACACGCAATGAATAAGTTTCAGAACCTATATCAAAAGAACCACCAGGGACATTGCGATTCTCCGCAGCGACTATCGACGCGATCTGCTCGATCGTCATATTATATGCTTCAAGCCGGTTTGGATCGACATAGACATGAATCTCACGCTTAGGTGCACCTGAGATCGACACAGAACCCACACCATTAACGCGAGCCAATGGATTGGCAACAGCATCATCAAGTATCTTATACAGTCCCGGCATACTCTCATCAGCCTGCACTGAAAGCAGCACAATGGGGATCATGTCTGTACTGAACTTGAAGATTATAGGTGTCTCTGCATCGTCTGGCAACATCGAACTTACCATATCGAGTTTGTCGCGGACATCATTCGTCAATACATCAATATCCTTTCCATATTCAAACTCGAGGGTTATTACTGATATATTTTCCCTCGATTTCGAGGTGATGTGCTTCAGATTCTCTACGGCATTAAGCGTATTTTCAAGCGGACGTGTCACATTCTGCTCGATATCTTGCGCCGAAGCTCCCTGATATGTTGTCATTACCATTATGGTATTTGTATCAATATCCGGATAAAGGTCGATCGGCAACATTTTCAGCGAGAACAAGCCCATGATAGCTACGGCCACAAAACACAATGTGGTCATAATAGGTCGTTTTACCGCACTGGAGTATAAGCTCATAGGGATACTCTTTTCTTATTGTATGAATGGATTATTACCGACAGATTATTTCTTTACAATCTCTGCCCTGACACCGTCGGCAAGTCTCGACTGACCGGCCACAACCACCGTATCACCATCTTCCACTCCTGAAAGGATCTCATAGGAGTCCGCCATGCGACGACCAAGTTCCACCCTGTTATAGCTGACATTACCATTCGAATAGACATACACATAGCGGTTGCCGGAACCGGTCTGTTTCACTATGGCACGGTCTGGTACAACTACACTGCGCCGACTGCCAAGATTGACCTCCACACGTCCGAACATGCCCGGTAGAATACGTTCGTCAGGATTGGGAATGTCGACCTGTGCCTGGAATGTACGTGTAGCAACATCCACAGTCGGATATAGTCTGGATATCCGCGCCGGGAATGTATCGGCAGGATATGCATCGAATGTAACCTTTACCGGCATTCCTTTGGATAATAACGCCAGATCGTTCTCTGTAACATTTATCATAGCCTTGACCACGGGTTTCAACTGACCTATAGTAAGGATCGGAGAAGCACCGCTCATGTCGCCCGGATCATAATTACGCGCAGTTACCACTCCGTTGATCGGAGATGTGAGCACTGTGTTCTCGAGAGTATTGTCGTATTGGGTTCTGGCCGCATCCAGTTCTGTTCTCAACTGATCGACACTCTGCTGTGTTCCTGCGCCAATCTCAAGCAGTTGTACTGCCCGGTTATATTCACGCTCGGCATTATCAAGGCGTACCTTTAGCTGGTCTATATTTGATCTGTCGAGCGTCACAAGCACTTGACCACGATGAACACGGTCGCCGACCTCTACATTGATCTGCTTTATGCGGTTCATTACCGACGGACTTATATTATTTGTATTATCCGCTTCTACATTGGAGGTATAGACATTCACACGGTCGACGTCGTCCGTATGTGCGACATCTACCTCAATCTGTGGCAGTTCTTCTGTTTTTACGGTTTCTCCAGTCTTTTTTTCAGAATTTCCACAAGACCAGAGAGTGAAAGCTAATGCTGTGATAATGGCAGGAATAAATAGTTTCATCGTTATTGTGTGTGGACGGTAATGATTATCGAGATGTAATCGCCGACGAGTCGGCATTTGGCAGTTTGGTATCGTCTCCAAGCAAAAGTTCAAGAGAACTATTGGCAACAAGATAATTATAAATAGACTGATAATAAGCGAGTCGGGCCTGGGTAAGCGCCAATTCTGAATCGCGCAGATCCAGATATGAGGCAGCTCCAATATTGAAGCTCCTCTGCATGATATCATGAGCGCGCTCAGCCTGTGCGACACTTTCTGATGATGAAGCTATCTGCTTCACGTTAAGCATTATATTATCTATCGACAGATCTACTTGCGAAGCTACGTTGCGTTCTATGTTTTCACGCTGAAGCTTCACCTGCTCTACCTGTACTGATGCCTGCCGCTGACGGTTGTAGCGGATACCTCCCTCAAACAGCGGAATATTCAGCGTAAGTCCGAAAACCGAATATGGCGACCATAGGAAATTACGGAAAGGAGAACCATTGCTTGAAGATGTCCAGTTGTAGTTTGCAGTAGCGGTCAATGTCGGATACCACGCCATTTTCTGAACCCGGAGCGCGTCTGATAACTGCCGTATCTGAATTTCATTCTGGCGTAATTCAGTATTTCGTGAATAGTCACGCGACAATCCGAGCGCATCGGCATACATAGATTGTTCATAATCCGATAATGATCCGGAGGCTTTAATAGGTATCTCTGTCGATATACCCATAAGTATCGCAAGCTGCAATTTTGCCTGCTTGACGGCAATATCGCTCTGCAAAAGCTCAGGTTCAACATTTTTCATGGCCACAGAAGTGCGCAAGACATCATAATCTGAGGCCGTACCGGCCTGATGTTGCTTGGTATATATCTCATGCGTCAAGGCGGCCATCTCATAACTCTGCTTGATCACATTACGCGAATCTTCGGCAAGCAATAATGTATAGTACGCATTCTTAACCTCGTTTACTAAAGACAGTCTCGATGCCCTTGCCTGCTCTACAGACTGGAGTATCTGACTGTCGGAAAGCTTTAATGAAGCCCACAGTTGAGGAGCGATCAAAGGCAAGGATGCAGAGAAACCCACAGAGTATGAATTATCAAGGCCCATCTTTATGCCCTGCCTCTTTCCTGAAGCTGACGAGGATGCTCCTTCTGATTCATCACCACTCGCACCACCTCCAAAACCGTCCATATTCATATATGCTACTTGTTTTGCAAGCATACGGTTGTAGGTTGCACCGAATGCAACAGTAGGCAATAATGCACCTAATGTCTCCTTCTTTGAATAGTCGACACGCTTAATGTCCATATCCGCAACCTTGACTGTAGGATTCATATCAAGGGCCACACCGATGCATTGCTCCAGACTGAGCGACAATGTATCCTGAGCAGGAGCGAGATCTTGTGCAATAAGATTTCCGAATGTGAGCGACAATATTGCCGACACAAATATTGATTTTCTTATCATGTATGAGTAATGGGTGATTCTACTGCAAAGTTAATATATTAGATAATGTAATGCCAATAGCAACATTACATATAGCTAAATATTACCAACTTTTAAGTAATTTATGCCATCTTTAAACGCTTTTACAGCAAATTGGTATTTTTTGTACCTCCGTGGCAAAACGAATGCAGCAAGTAAATGTTTTCAATTCTATATATTAAAGATTATACCCTCAAAATGAAATAAGATTTATGATATTCGACATAAAAAGAAATATCCCCGCCATATCCATTATGTGTGCGGAACCTGACTCTAATGCCGAAATTAAAACACAACAACGCCTGTATCAACCAATCAATACAGGCGTTGTTCTCAAAAAAGATAATAAAAATGTATTTTTCGCACGAAAGAACAGACTTGACGCATTTTTTTGAGCAAAAAATTTTGCAGTTATAAAAATATCTCCTAACTTTGCACTCGCAATCCCGGAGAGACGGGTACAAACAAGGCTCCTTAGCTCAACTGAATAGAGCATCTGACTACGGATCAGAAGGTTACAGGT
>OFGR01000889.1_pt1 | contig 27002 bp, 29 predicted proteins | sample 1521811 | NCBI WGS metagenome assembly OFGR01 (sample SAMEA3504098, study PRJEB24116) | mouse gut metagenome | biome: mouse gut; feature: mouse-associated habitat; material: faeces | place: Denmark | collected 2011
GATGTTGAAGCCCCGATAATCCAGCGTACCGCCGTCATTCTGAACACAGGCGTGGCTGTCCCCTGGGTTAAACAGGAGAACATCACCCTTTGTGATGGTGTACTCCTGATTTTTGCAGGACAGGACACGCTCTCCGTCCTCCATGAAGCCAATCACATAGTATTCGTGAAAATGGTTCGGAAAAGGCTGCACGATGCCCTCGAAACGGTAAGCCTCAATGTGTAGCTCGTCATCGTAGACCACCGTTCGTACTTCTTTTTTCATGCGGTGTACCTCCTTGTCTGTCCCATTATACCAGCCGAGGGTTGAGCTGGCTTGTAAAATATCTTCAATTTTCGCAGGACTGACAAAACGGCGCAGGGATGGGTCAGCCAATCCCTGCGCCGCTTTGTCAAAAATCAGAACCACATAGCTTGTTCATCTCTAAACTTTGGAACCGGCCCGTCTTGATACGGGTCATAGCGATGCTCATTACAGCCGAACTCCTGTAAAAAGCAAATCATATCCTCCGGCGTCCACTTCACAAGGGTCATTCCATCAAAAGCCTCCACCCTGCCGTCATCCATCGTATTCTTAAAGTACCACTCAACGATAGTCTGATCCTCTTTGTGGAAATACTGTTTGATGTCCCACTGGAGGACAGTCCCGCGCGTATTCCATTCCTCAAACCAGTGCTTCACTTTGGCAGAGCCATGATACTGCGGCCCCCAGCTTTCGATGTAAAGAGCATCAGCAGAAAATATATCCTCTATGCCGAGGTCTTTCTTTTGTAGCCACATATCAAACCATAGTCTGATGATCTTTTCCCGTTTATCCATACTGTCCTCCTATACCCGCTGCCAGAGCAGCATATTATTTTCAAACAGGCCGTTGATTCTGCTGGTGTCCTTTAGCCATGCCAGATAGGAGCGGACGGTGCTGCCCACCAAAACGTATTGTTCAAAGTTCATTGTCAGCCCGTAGTCCGTAAACAGCTTTTGCAGGATTTTCTCAAAGCAAAGCGGTTCCTTGCAGATGCCGGTGATCTTATCCCCGATCTCCAGCACCTTGTCGATATTGTACTGTGCGAGGTTAGCTATATCTTCGGAGGCAGCGGCATGGGCTGGGACAAACATCTTCGCTTGCAGGGACTTCACCATTTCCAGCGTGTTCAGGTAGGCGGCGACATCATAGATGAAGCCGATCTGATACTTGTCCAGCGTTTCCCTGCTGGACAGGCAATCCGCCAAGTAGACCACATCATCGGGTGTCCGAAAGCCCACCATATCAAAGAAATGTCCCGGCAGGGGGATGATCTCAAAGCCCTCCGGCAGACACTCCTTCGTCAACTCTTGGGCGTCACTCTCCTGGGCCATGAGGAATTTATGCCGCAGTTCCTTACACGGATAGCCGCCATATAAAAAGGACGGCTCCAAAATGGGGTGGTGGGTAAAGGCACAGTCGATTCCCGGCGCATAGACTTTGCACCCGGTCTGGCCCTGCAAATATCTGTTGCCACCGATGTGGTCAGCGTTGGAATGGGTGTTATAGATGGCGGTGAGCCGCCAGCCGTTGGTGTCCAGAAGCTGACGGACTTTGCGGCCAGCGTCCTTATCGTTGCCGCTATCGATCAGGCAAACGTCCTGGCCGTCCAATCGCACCAGCCCGATCTTCGCTGGACTTTGGATGTAATAGCTTCGCTCCGAAACCTGGATCAATTCGTACATAGTCAGTGCCCTCCTTAATGGTGTGGATAGAATATGGTGTTGTAGACCTCGCACCTGTCCCCGGTCACATTCTGATAGGCGTGGGGAATGTCGGCCCGGAAGCGGATAGCCTGTCTCTCACCAACCTCCACTGGCCTGTCTCCCAGGACGAGCCGCAGCGTCCCTCGCAGGACAAAGATGTGTTCCTCCACACCCTCATCGTGCTTGTCCGAGGAATGGCGGCACTCCGGGTCAAACTCAATGTAGAATGTCTCCACGCTCCGCACCGGGTCATAGGTGAACAGCGGATAGGCCCTCATTTTGCCGCCATCGCCCAAAACCACGTTTGCCTCGTCCGGGCCGGTAACGGTGTATTCCGTCTGTGGTTCCTCCAGGAACGCAGACAGCGGCGTTTTCAGCCCCGTGGCGATCTTCCAGAGGGTCGTCACCGTTGGGACAGACTGGCCGCGTTCGATTTGGCCTAACATGGGCTTGCTCACACCCGTCAGCGCCGCAGTATCGTCCAGGGAAAGTGTGCGGGCCATTCGGATGCTTTTCAGCTTCTCGCCAATTCTCAAATTCATAGGTTCCATTTTATATCCGCTCCGTATGCTTTAACAAATTAGGAGCCTATTATAACATATCAAGCGGATAAATGGAAGTCAAAATGAAAAGATTCTCTCCCGGAATTGAATTGCGGCTGGGCCTATGCTATAATTCAAACGATAAATTCTTTTGGGAAAAGGTGTTTTGATGAACGAATACATAACAAACCGGGTACATGATTTGTACTGGAAGGAAGATATAAATTGTGCAAGGACAACACTCGTTTGTTTGAGCGAATTATTTGAAATTACCATTGAGCCGCAAACAATTTGGTCTGCGGTTGGACTGCATGGCGCGGGCGGATATAGAGCGCAATGCGGTTTGGTGGAAGGTTCGCTTATGTTCATAGGGATTTATCTTCATGGGTTGGGAAAATCAGAAGATGAAATCGTATCTGCCTGTTATAATTTTGCGTCTGCCTTTGAAAAAACATTTGGGTCATTAAGATGCCTTGAACTTCGTCCTTCTGGTTTTTCAGAAAGTGATCCGCCACATCTATGTGAAAAGCTGACTTGTAATGGAATAGAGTTTGCGTACCAATATATTTTAGGGATTACGAAACAGTAAATGGAATTTATATGTTTGTCGGGGAGTTGCCTGAAAGGGTGGCTCCCTGTCTTTTCCTATTATGATATAATGTCCAAGACAAGTTGCGCCGTCCAGTCACGCTCTCAAACCGTCCAGTCACGTCAGCCGACTTTATCCCAGCGGCCATTTGAACGAATAAATAGATAGAGGAAGAGCAACATGATAAAAATAGCGATTTGTGATGATGAAGCCAATGTTCGCGCCTATCTCTCGTCATTGATCCGGGCGCAATCCTGCCCCTGTGAGATCGTGGAGTACGCTTCTGCCGGTGACTGCCTTGCAGACACCCAAGAAATTGACCTGCTCTTTTTGGACATAGAGCTGGCTCCCTCCGGCTCCGGCCCGGATGGTATGGCCCTGGCACGGAAAATCAGGGAACGGGCAACCGGGACACAGCCGGTCATTATCTTTGTGACCGGCTATGAGCGGTATGTATTCGATGCCTTTGACGTGGGTGCGTTCCAATACCTGCTGAAGCCAGTGAACGAGGAAAAGTTCGCCCAAGTCTTTGCCCGCGCCGTGGAGCAGATTGCGGCCAACCGGGAAAATCCGCAGAAAGGCCGTGTGCTGACACTCCAATCCGCCAACACCAGTAAAACCATACCGCTGGACAGCATCTACTACATCGAAAGCAGCAATCACAGGGTCGAGCTGCATTTGAAAGATGGCGAATTTGCCTGTTATGCAAAAATTGGGGATTTGGAGATGGAACTGCAAGACCAGTTTTTCCGCATCCACAAGGGGTATCTGGTCAACCTCTCCTATGTGGCTGGGTACAGCAAAACGGAAGTATCACTGACAAATGGGGAACGGCTTTTGCTCTCAAAGTATAAGTACCAAGACTTTGTTAAAGCGTATCTCCATTTCTTGAAAAAGGAGCGGGCCTATGAGTGAAACAGGATTCCGCATTTTCAACAGTGTTTTTTCCGCTGGGGCAGAATTGACCTACGCCGTCCTGCTCACCGTCTTTTTCAAGCCCTTTATCCCCTCCCAGGGTCGGAAGTGGCGAAGGCTGCTCATTGTATTTTTCAGGCAACAATGAAATTAAGAACTTGTATACACCATCTGGGTTTAAATTAAAAATACTCCATTGTGAACATAAAACATTTTTTATTAAATCTGCTCTCTCTTTAGGATAATTACGCCCCATTTCATTAATGGGCGTATATACATCTAACAATGATTCAAAATCATCTCTAAGATATTCATTGCTATCGAGATCGTAAACAAACACATTATCGCTATGACAAAAGTCACATTTTCCGCGTGTATTATTCCCTCGAATGATTGCTTTTATCTCGGAGTCCTTAAAACATTTTTCGCAACAATGCATACTATTTCTCCTTATCTAAATATCTACCGACAAGTTCTAAGTGATGCATTAGTGATAACTTTTTCACACTTCCTAAGCCAGGGTAAGTTTGGTTATCATAGTGCTCCAAAAATCCGGAAAGTCCAGTGGTAATTGGAATATTATTCTCATTTACCCATACTGATAACTTATGCACAGCTTCATAAAATTTTTTGGCAGGGTTCTGTATATCATCGTTTGAATCCGAAACAAAATGGCGGACCCGTAAACTACTATCTTCTGCGAAATACACGATATGGATAGCAACTGCATATGGAGCAAATCCAGATTCCAGATAATCTTTTCCGATTACTGAATAATCTCCAAACCCAATAAACCCCTCTTCATTATAGAAAATGTGGTCTTCAGAAAAAAACTCATCAGAATTTTTTGAATAATCGGAATTACGTTCACATTTTTCGAATCTATCTTCAAACAATACTTTTCCTTTTCGTATTTTTCTTCTAAACTCATCAGGTATAAGTACATACTGGGGCGGAGTTTTCCCAAAAATATTTAAATACGATTCAATATAATCTCGATTATTACAAATAACAAGCCAATCCTTTGCCTGTACATTCTTATTCCTTTGCCAGTTTGCAATTTGCCTTGTAGAATTATCTTTCATAATGTGAGATTTTACAATAAAAGGATCCTCTAACAAGCGCAAAAATTTTTGTCTATTAGAATTTTTTTCTTCATCTTTCATATCACTACTAAAAGATCCAACAGCCGGGTTACAAACTATTCCTATTTTTTTTTGTTTTTTAACAAATTCCTCCATTGTCTTTGATAGTGTAGATGATAATTTTACAGGTTCTGCTATGGGAAGAATATTGGGACTCAATAAATCCTTAGTCACTAGTTCTCTAAGAGCAAGTAATTCATATTGTCGACCTCGTACATATGGAAAATACATTTTGTTACCCCCTATACTTATCATTAAGAAATTGTGACAAATTTAAATAATCCTTTTCTTTTGCATTATAAAAGTACAATAATGATTTTAATTCATAAGGAACATTTTGGTAATACTTTTTTATTATGTGATTTCTCTTTTTCAGCTGAACCAATACCATTGGATATAAAATAGACATTGGAATACTTGAAAACATGCAAAAGCATTCATCATAATAGAAGACTTGAGTTGTGTTGGGAAGACTTCCGTAGTAAATATTGAGTATTTCTTCAAATTCCCTTTTATGCAAAACTTTAAATAATACCTTATGTGACAATTCGTCATTATTTTCTTTTGGTTCTTTGGGAAATTGCAAAGTATTTCTATTAGACAAAATGCAAATCCCGACAGGAGTACTCTCTAAAAGTTTACTTATTTTTTCAAAATTACTTTCACAAGTAACAACGCAAACATGATCAAATGCTTTGAAATAGTCATTTAATTGGGTATCTAACCGTTCAAAGCTATCTAATTCAGTTTTGATTTCGTAAACTACAGCTTTACCATTTATCATAATAAAATCTGCTTTAGATCTTCCGATCGGTATTTGAGTAAGTGCTGTAGTTGTATTGAGACTATGCCTTCCCAGAAGAAGTTTATTGAACATTGTATTCTGGTAAAAATATTCATTACGATAATTTTTTGACATATATTTGTATATTTGACTAATAACTTCGCCATTGTTTCTGTCTTGTTCATCTTTTAAATATCGTTTTACCACAGTACAATATGTACTATTTGTGTGATTAGTTACTAAATCACCAAATACATATTGGGTAAAAAATCTATTCAAAACAAGATTATTGCCGCTCACCCAAACACCTCCTTTTACAAGAAAATATGCTCATTATTATAATACATCAATTAGGGATAAAAAGGAATATTTTTTTGAATATCCTATCCTATTCCATCCGTTCCAGGATATCCGCCCATGCCTCTTCGTCGATTTCCTCATCCCGAAAGAGCATTTTCTTATCATCATCCGTAATCCTGCGGAGTACCTTACACGGATTCCCCGCGGCAACCGTCCAGTCCGGGATATCTCTCGTAACGACACTTCCGGCGCCGATGACCACGTTGTCTCCGATATGGACGCCGGGACAGATCACCGTATTCCCGCCAATCCAAACATTATCCCCGATCACTACTTCTTTTCCATATTCATAGGCAGAGTTACGGCTCACCGGATGAAGCGGATGTCCCGCCGTATAGATCGCTACATTCGGCGCCAACTGGCAATTATCTCCGATCTTTACTTTCGCCACGTCCAGGATCGTACAGTTATAATTTGCGAAGAAGTTCTTCCCCACCTCAATATTCGTCCCATAATCGCAGTAAAACGGCGGATTGATGAAGGCTCCCTCTGATCTGCCGAGCAGATCCTTTACCACTTCCCCGATCCCTTGAAAGTCTGAACGATCCATAAAATTTAATTTCTGAAGCTTCCTCCTGCACACCTGCTGTTCTTCAAGGATACTTTCGTCCGAGATATATGCCATACCGGCGTCTCTGCATTCCTTATTTGTCATGATCTCTGTTCCTCCCTGCCGCTATTTTCTCTTCTATACTTCTGTCTCATATTGCAAAATACAAGATCCCGCAAACTTATACTTCTGTCTCATACTGCAAAATACAAAATCCCGCAAGCTTATACTACTGTCTCATATTGCAAAACACAAGATCCTGCAAACAGATCAGCTCACCGCTGTTCAAATACAATGATATAACAAGTTTATCCCTATTTCTACCCAAATCATCTGAAATAATGAAATAATGCAGCAACTTTCACACCGCATATTATTAGATTTATGTAAAATTTATTTGACTTTTATCTAATCTTATTATATTATACTCTCGTAAAATATTTTAGATGAAGGTGATATTATGAAAAAGTATTGGAAAAAGAACACAGGTATTTTAATTGCAGCGCTGATAACCGGAACATGCGCCTCTGTATTTTCAGCAGGCGTTTCCATCATTCTACAGAAAGTGATCGACGTCGCGGTCTCGAAACAGACCGAATTATTCGTAAAACTCTTTCTCTTTACCATCCTGTACATTTTGTTTCTATGTGCGATCCATTTTTTGAGTTCTCTGATCTCAAAATATCTGACGCAAAAGATGATCAAACAATACAGGCAGGATGTGTTCCAAGGGATCATCCATCGCCGTCCGGCGCCATATTTTCAAGAAAATACGTCGGATTACGTCTCGGCATTGACCAATGACATGAAGTTGGTGGAAGAAAATTATATCACAGCCCTTCTGAATACATTCGAACTGCTCATTCTGTTCGCGGCGACATTAGGATTACTCATATTTTTAAGCCCTGCCGTAACAGCGATCCTTGTGTTGACACTTTTGCTGATGTTTCTCATTCCGGCAGGGATCGGCGGGATCCTTGAAAAAAAGCAGGATTCTGTTTCAAGGCAAATGTCTGTCTTTACAGGGAAACTCAAAGAATTTTTCTCGGGGTATGAGGTTTTAAAAAGTTATAACCGTATTGAAAATGCTGTGTCGCAGTTTCAAACAGAAAATGAAAAAGAAATCCATACAAGATTTCAAGCTGCCAGATTATTCGCATTGAATGAAGGCTTATCAGACACATTGTCCGTCTTATCCACGATCACCGTTATCTTCGTGGCGGCATATCTGGTGCTTGTCGGCAAGATCACAATGGGAACCTTGTTAGCGCTCGTCCAGCTTAGCAGCTCCTTCATGGCGCCGGTGATCCTGATCATGCAGAATATTCCTAAAATCCGGAGCATGAAAGCGGTGATCGCCCGTTTAAACCAGTATAGTGCGAACGAAGCACATGGCGAGACGCGGCAAAATATCCCGACGTTTGACCGGACGATCGAATTTCAAGATCTGTCGTTTTCTTATGACGGCAACGGGACGTTATTATCGAGCATCACGTTTCAGATAGAAAAGGGAAAGAAGTATGCGATCATGGGACAAAGCGGCTGCGGGAAGAGTACGTTAGTCAGATTATTATCCGGATATTATGACGATTATCAGGGGGCGATCCTCTATGACGGACAAGAGTTACGGACCTTGAACCCCGATAAAGCCGCGGCGCTTTCAGCCGTCATTCACCAGAATGTTTATCTGTTCAACGAATCCATCCGGGAAAATATCCTTCTGCATGAATCGTTCTCCGAACAGGAACTGGAGCAGGCGGTTAAGAAAAGCGGCGCCGCCATGTTCATTGAGGAAAAGGGACTCGATCATATTGCCGGCGAGAATGGAGCCGCGCTTTCAGGCGGACAGAAACAGCGGATCACCCTTGCAAGGGCTTTGATCCGGCATGCGCCTCTTCTGATCCTGGATGAAGGGACCTCCGCACTTGACAAAAAAACTGCGCATGAGATAGAAGACAGTCTGTTAAGAGATGAAGAGATCACGCTGCTTACGATCACCCACAATCCGGATCCAGGCTTAATGGAGAGATACGATGAAATCTACTATATGGAAAACGGGAGGCTTGAAAAACAGCCAGAAACCTCTTATACTGGATAAAGATAAATAGTATAGTATGGATCACAGGCGGATCCTATGAACGGAGGCGTATCATATTGGGCGATAAGAAGGCAAAAATCCTAAATCCTCTTTTGGAGACATTAGGCCTCATCTATATGACGAGAAATTTTGAGGCTGCCAAAGCAGATATATTAGACGCTTTAGAAAAACGAAATATAGATAGCAGGCAATTCTATAAACAATATCTTTCTTACCTGGAAAACTATGTTCATGAATTTGAATCCGCCTGTGTTTTGAATCCTACGGAAGAATTTTTCTTTGAATATAACACGGAATTTTTCCTTACGGCTGCGGCAACTGCTACGGAACTTTTTAAGCCCGATCCGGATATGGGGATAAAGCGGTTGGAAAAACAGCAGATCCTTTCAACGCTGGCAGAACTTTGCCGTAAAGAAGGGTCCGGGAACGGAATGGCTTTGAACACACTGGAGGACTGGTTTGCCGTCCTCCAGAATTCCGAATATGCAGAAGATACCAAGTGGAAACTGTTGGCATTATTCCAGGATCCGGTCGGAAAGTTCCGGGACCTTTTCGGTATATATGAAAATAACCGCGCCGCTTTTGAGCATACCTACCAGAAAAATAAAGCTCATTTGGACAGGCTCATCTCTGAGGCTCCTGAAGATCTTTCAGCCGCAATGCAAAATATTGCAGCCGAGTTCCATCCCATGCCGAAAAGGATCTATCTTACGGCAATTCTTCCGCTCATAGAATGGATGACTCCGACGACCATCTTTCAGGGAGTCTTAGCCGACAAAATAGACTTATATCAGAATAATCTGAAGAATGCCAAAGAAAAGCTTCCGCAGCTCTTAAAGCTGTTAGGCGACAAAAGTAAGTTTGAAATTCTATGCCTTCTGAAATCCCACGGAAAATATAACCTGGAAATTGCAGAAGAACTCCAGTTAACTCCGGCAACCGCTTCGCATCATATGAGTATGCTGCTCTCCAATCAGATGGTAACGGTCGAGAAGAAAGACGGAAAAGTGTATTATCAATTGAATCAGGATACATTAAAAGAGATCATGAAATGTTTTGAAGAAATTTTTCTGTGAACCTGACGGAAGATTGGTTTCCGAAAATTCGCGGCAAGCCCGATAGCCATGCACGGCTGTCCGGCTCGCCGCTTCGCGAAAATGAAGCAGGCATGGCTATCCGGCTCGCCGTTTCGCAGGAATGAAGCAGGCATGGTTGTCTGACTCGCCCCTTCGCGGGAAGGAAACAGGGAGCATCAGAGATCTTCCTCTTCCTCCGCCGGTCTCCATGCCTGCCCGAACTTCAAGTCTTTAAACAACGAGGCAAGGCCCGTGATCTGCTTTAACCGCAGGATCTCATCCCGCTCCATCCCCAGATGCCTGGATATCCACGCGTCTGAACGTCCGAGTTCATGAAGCTCCTTTACAATATTTCCCATCAGATCCACATCGTGGCTTCCTCTCGCCCGGTTATGCCGGATCGTGCTTGCCATTCTCTGTTCCAGTGGTTTCTCTATGACCGATACCGGAAGGAGCCCTTTCTCTCTCTGATAAATATCCGAATGTTCCAGTATGATCCGGTATCTGTGGAACCCGTCCACGATAATATACCGGTCTGCCGCTTTGTCATAGTAACATACGATCGGCATCGTGTACCCATCGTTCTTGATGCTGTCATAGAGAAGCCGCATCTCCGGCGGCGCTACCGCGTTCGGATTATATGTATTTGGGATGATCTTCTCTACGGGAACCGCGATCACATTGTACGCCGGACTCTTATATTCCATATTCCATCGCCTCCACACTCTTATATTTCTTCCGGATCATGTCAATCTGGCGCTGCTGTTCTCTGGTCATCCCGAATCCCATAGTCCTGCAGATATGGTCGTTCTTCAGGATGCAGCAGCACATCCGTTTCCAACTCGGGATATCCTTCGTAGACTTGATATCGTCCGTATCGTCCGGGATCTTGTTAAGAAATATGACCCTGGATTTCTTACTCAGCGTATAATTCGATACGCCGTTCCTCTTGATCTGATATCCATGTTCTTCCAGCTCCTGGATCACCTCTTCATCCAGTCCGCCTCCCGTCTCATGCCAGAATTTGATCGAAGTATTGAATTTCTTAATATAATTGTTGCGCAGCCTCACCGGAAGGGTATCCAGAAGAAACAGTGTATAGGACTTCCATGTATGTCCCTTCGGCAGCGTGACATTGCGGTATCCCATCGCCTTAGTCCTCCCATAGAGAGCTCCGAAGTTCGCTCCTCTCACCCTGCCTACTAATTTCACCCAGATCTGCGGATCGATCACTCTGTACAGGTTCAGAGAATCTTTTGAATAATCATTAAAGGGCGACGCTACACGCATCTGCGAGATCTTAAGCCCCGCCTTATAGTAGAGATCATATAAATGATTATAATCATAATCGAAGAGATAATTCGCATGCCACACGTCCTCCGTTCTCCAGTCGTAGATCGGCGACGCGCACCACACATCCTTGAACTGCTTGCTGATCCAGCATTCTCCCTTATATCCATACTTTTTATTCAGGAACCCGCTGTACCTCTGCAGCGATTCATCCGCGCGCATGCCTAAGATACACACGGTCTTCTTGTTTCCGTGCGCCGTCTTATACCAACGCCCGAACTGCTTCGCCAGATCTTCCTGATGCATCCGGTAACGATAGGTCGTGATCGGATTATTCTCCAGATTGATCACATATTCTTTATCCGGCATCTCCCTGACCCACAGCTCTTTTTTCTTATTATCCCAGGGATACCAGTACATCTCATAACTGCTCAGAGCCGTCCGTGTCGCCATCGGAAGGCATACCCAATAGGGTTCCACCAGGTCTTTGATCCGCTCAAATGTGCGTTCTACATATTCTGTCGTCACCGTATATTGTGCTTCAAAGTCCTGATGAAAGACTCCGATCTTCTTCTCGGGCGCATATTTCTGCTGATAATCCAGCACCAGATTCAGTAACAATCCGCTGTCTTTTCCTCCGGAAAATGACAGATAGATATTATCAAATTCCTGAAAGATCAATTTTAACCGTTCCTGAAGCGCCTCATAGACGTCCTTATCCAGATATTCTCGTTTCATAGCGCATTCTCTCCTGCCCGCTGTTCCATACTTTTTTTCCCATATTTTTCCAAAAATTGTATATGAAAGATAATTTATCACAGAAATCGACGAAATTCAACATCTCCCGGACAATTACTTGATAATTCCATACCGCTGTGATAAACTGCCAGTATATTATTTCTTGCGAGGTGTTGTTATGATCTCTATACTGGGACTTTCTGTCAAAGCATTAAAAAAAGAGCCATTTTCAGGCTCTCAGGGGGGAATGCGGTATTATATTGCGGCATCCGGCGATTCCCTCGCCGCTTATGTCTATCCGGAACCCTGGTGCTTCGAAGCAACCCCTGACGGGCAGAAGGAGAAGAAAGAATTCCCCTTCTCCCAGGAAGGGCTTGACGAAGCTGTTCGTTGGATCGACTCCCGCTATCAGGAGGATCATGACCAATGGACGCGCATAGATAAGGATAAGATGCGGATATTTCTTTCCGCCGATATTTCCTGAAACGGCAGGAATGGATCTTTAGACACGCTCCAGGACTTCCTCCGCAATATTTCTGGCATGGTCTGAGATACGCTCCAGACATACCAATGCATCCAGAAAGACGATCCCCGCTTCCGTGCTGCACTGATTACTTGCCAGACGCTTGATATGCTTACTGCGCAGGGTAATCTCCAGATCATCTGCCTGCGTCTCTTTCTCGATCACCTTAAGCGCTTTCTCCCGGTTCTGTTCCACAAAAGCTTCATATGCATACTGATAGCTGTCCACACATACCTCGAACATCTCTTTCAGCTGTGCGCTTCCCACCTCGGAGAAGGACGCTTTCTTCTCATACAGAGATTCCGCGAATTCCGATATATTCTCACAGTAATCGCTGATACGCTCAATATCAGAAACCATCTGCAGAAGATGCGCCACATCCTGATGCTCTTTCTCGCTGATCTGCAGCCCGCTCAGTTTGATAGCATAACCAGTGATCCCTGCACTGAGCTTATCCACTGTAGTCTCTTCTTCTTTCAAAAAGCTGATCTCTTCTTCCTTCAGCGTGAACAATACGCCCTTTGCTACCTGAAGAGACTCTGCCACGATCTCTCCCATCCGAGCTACTTCCCGGACGGTTGACTGCAGCGCGATCCCAGGCGTCTCCAGGATACGGTCGTCCAGAAGCACCTTGCTCTTATCTTGTTCATCCTCATCCGCATGCCCGATCTTCTTAGATAACTGGATGATCCAGCCGGACAGCGGGAATAAGATCACCGTCGTCCCGATATTGAAAAATGTATGCACCATACTGATCTCTGTCTGCGAGATATAGCCAAACCCGATCTCCGGGTTCACGAATTCATAATAGATGATCGCCGCCGCGCTGAATAATCCCGTACCGATGATATTGAACAGAAGATGCATAAGCGCCGCCGTCCTGGCATTCTTCTTCGCCCCGAGACTTGACAGGATCGCCGTCACACAAGTACCGATATTCTGGCCCATGATGATATAGACTGCCGCACTAAAGGGAACCAGCCCTGCCGCCGCAAGACTCTGCAGGATACCTACGGATGCGGACGAACTCTGGATCACAGCCGTCACCACCGTACCGGCCAGGATACCAAGCAGCGGATTATCGCCAAGCGTCACAAAGAGGCTGCAGAAACTCTCGGACTCCTGCAAAGGCGCCACCGCGGACGACATGGTCGTAATACCGATAAACAGCAATCCGAAACCAATAATGATACTGGCGATCTCTTTGGAAGAACGTCTCTTGCCCGTCAGCATAACGATGACTCCCAGCATGACTGCGATCGGCGCCAGTTTCGAAGGGCTTAGGAACTTCGCCCATTCTACTGCGGACACTAACCATCCGGTTACCGTAGTTCCGATATTCGCGCCCATGATCACGCCCATCGCCTGGGTCAGATTCATGATCCCCGCATTGACAAAACCGACCACCATGACGGTCGTCGCAGACGAACTCTGGATCACGGCGGTGATCGCCGCTCCCAGGATGACGCCCATTAGTTTGTTCCTGGTCAGGATCTCAAGCAGCGACTTCATCTTATTTCCGGCTGCATTCTCAAGCCCCTGTGCCATGATCTGCATCCCGTAGATGAACATCCCCAGACCGCCGACAAAAGGAACGATGATATCTAAGTAACTCATTGATCTCCTCCTAAAGTAAAGAATGTACGCCCGGGATCTTCTCTCGATCCCGGATGATCGTTGTGTCTTCTATCCGACATTTTCAAGATATCATCTATTCCCCATGAAAGCAAGTTCTTTTTTGTATACAGAAAATTTTCCACTTATCTCTTCATCTTCGGATCAAACACTAACGACGCCAGGTAACTGAATATCAAAGCGGCGGATATCCCCACGGCGCTTGCTTTGAAGCCTCCCAGGAAGATTCCGATGAAGCCTTCCTTGTCTACCGCTTCTTTCACACCTTTCCACAAGAGGTTCCCGAATCCGGTCAGCGGTACGCTTGCGCCTGCCCCCGCGAAATCCTGAAAGGGCTGATAGACCTTGATCGCCCCAAGCACCGCTCCGGTACAGACCAGAAGCACCATGACGCGCCCCGGCATGAGCTTGGTCCTGTCAAGAAGGATCTGCACGGCGGCGCAGATCAGCCCTCCTACCCAAAATGCATTCACATAATCCATATCTTAGATCTCCTGTTCGTATTTTTTAGCAGTGTTCCAGTACGATCCCATGCGCGATCCCCGGTACACTGGAGCCTTCATTGTAACTCACGGTGGACATAAGCGCCCCTGTCGGCACAAAGAGAACCCGCTTCCACTCTCCCCTCTCGATCTTCGGCAGGATATAGGCGGATAAAGTCGTCGCCGCACACCCGCAGCCGCTTCCTCCGGCATGGGTATCCTGGGTCTTCTGGTCAAAGATGGTCATTCCGCAGTCCATATGGTTCTTCTTGATATCGCATTCCTTGCCCCTCATCAGGTCAAAGAGAATGCTCTGCCCCACATATCCCAGATCACCGGTCACGATCCGGTTATAGTCATCCGGCGTACGCCCGAAGTCCTTCATGTTCCGCAGGATGGTATCACACGCCGCCGGCGCCATACACGCCCCCATATTCTGGGAATCTTTCAGTCCATAATCAACGATCTTACCTACGGTCACACCGGTGATCCTCACATGGCTCCTCCTGGTTCCTACAAGAAACGCCGCGCTTCCCGTAACCGTCCACTGTGCGGACAGCGGGCGCTGATTCGCATATCCCAGAGGAAAACGGAACTCCTTCTCCGCACTTCCAAAGTGACTGGAAGTCACGGCAAGCATCATGTCGCCGTATCCTGCCGCCACACTCATGGCGGCAAGGGCCAGAGCCTCCCCTGACGTTGAACAGGCGCCGAACAGCCCGAACATCGGGATCCCCAGTTCTTTCACTCCCCCGGACGTCGCGGTTCCCTGCCTCAGAAGGTCGCCTCCGAACAGATATCTGACGTCTGCCGCCTCTATATGCGCTTTCCCCATCGCACGTTGGCACGCCTCTTTCTGCATGGTACTCTCCGCCTCTTCCCATGTATTTTCGCCGAACAGATCTTCGGTCTCTACCATATCGAACATCTTGCCAAGCGGCCCTTCTCCCTCTTTCTTTCCTGCAACAGACGCACTGCTGACCAGATAGGGAGACTCCCTGAATGCAATACTTTGTATCCCTTTTACCATCTGTCTCATACTCCCTTTCCTTCTGAACTTTATGACAAGATCCCGCTTATCTTAAGCAGCCAGTATATAAGCCCCAAAAGCCAGCTCGTGAAGACTCCGTACAGGATCACTGGCCCTGCGATGGTGAAGATCTTACATCCGATCCCCATTACCTGTCCCTCTTTCTTATACTCGATCGCCGGCGCCGCGACCGAATTCGCAAATCCGGTGATCGGTACCAGGGTGCCCGCGCCTCCCCATTTGGCAATGCGGGGATAGATGTTAAAGCCTGTCAGCAATACACTGATCACTACCAGTATCATAGATGTCCAGCCTCCGCTGATATCCTTGTCAAGCCCCATCTTCTCACAATAATTCAGGACCGCCTGCCCCACCGTACAGATCACGCCTCCGGCTACGAATGCCTTCGCCATATTTGCCGGAAGATTATGAACCGGGGTTTTTTGTTTCACATAATTTTCATATGCCTGCTGCCGCTTTTGCTTGTCCAATTTTCATTACCTCCTCAGAATCTGTTAAAGAAGAATAGAAATGCGCCCAGTCCCTTGCCAAGTGCGACTCCAAGGATCACATACTGGATCCCGCGGAGCAGCTTCACCCGGCGGACGAAGATCGGGAACACATCCAGGATCTCGGCAAGCGCCATAGACCAGCATCCCACGAAGATTCCGCCGAACAGACCGAATACGGGAACGATCCATGCTCCATACGGGATCTCGATCTGATAGATGAAGAACAGATTCCCCAGGATGCCTCCAAGCGCAACGCTGTCCTCGTACAACATGATATATTCGCCCGTATGGGTTCTGTCCGCAAAGTCCGATATGACTCCAAGCCCGCTGATGAATGAGAATAACCCGCCTGCCACTACCATTCCCGCGCTAAGTCCGATGACTGCCATCAGGATCTGTACTGCCCACATCCAGTTCTTTCTCCTTTCTGGAATACGTCTCGATCAGAGTCGTCTGAATATCATTCTCATAGAGACGCATCTCAACCTCCATAGGCGTCGGGTCAACGGTGAATTTCTTCTTACCGAAATGATTGAAAAAGGTAAGGATCCCGATGATCAGCCCGATACTGTAGGTAAGCTCCAATATAGTGAATCCGTCGGACTGCCGCCCGGTCAGTAATTCATAGATCTGCGCAAACATCTTCGTGGTATCAACATCGTTATTAAAAGCCATAATAGAGAAGGCGGCGCCCAGGAAACTTATGATGACCACGATCACTGCTTTGGCATAGTGCATCGCGCCTCCGGCGGTCTGCTGTTCCTCGTAGGTAACGATGAAATCAGTCTCGCCCATATTCTGTACTTCGATATTGGGATAGCATTCATGGATACTCCGGATCACCTTGAGGATCGAAACGGCGGTGCGGTTCTGATGCTTATCATCCACGTGATGGAATTTCAGCAGCTTTATCGCCTTGATCCTGGATACGACCGCGGGGTTAGAACATTCCAGCGTAAGGACATCCCCAAGTGTGACGTCCGGCTTCGTGACTTCAATGTCTCTATCCGCTTTGATATATACGGTTTCATTGCTGCCTGCCATGCCTATCCCCTGCCTTCCGCCTGCCATACATTCCGCACGCCATGCACTCCGGCAAAGGATTCATCCTGACGCCCGCCGCCGACTTCGGCATGCTCTTCGGTATAAGATACATCCTGACGCACCAGCGTTCCCTCATCCGGATCGCTGCTGCCCATCACGTCGTTCATATAATAGACTATGCCGACGATCACCGCGATCATCACGATGCAGACCAGACAGATCCGTATCTTTCTTCTTGCTTCATCCATACTTTCCACCTTCTTTATTCCTTTTAGCGTTTAGTATGGATGATCTGTCAGAAAATATACATCATGTTTTCAGATTTTTTCTCTGAGATTCTTCAAGATCTTCTTCTCCATCCGCGACACCTGTACCTGAGAAATACCAAGGACGTCGCCCACCTGCGTCTGCGTCTGGTTCGCAAAATATCTCAGATAGATCAGCCGGCGCTCTTCTTTATTCAGATATGTAAGCAGCTGTCCAAGCAGCATATGGTTCAGCAGTTTCTCTTCGCCTCCCTCTTGATCCGGAAGCTTATCCATCAGCCGTATCTCCTGCCCCTCCTTCTGATAGATCGGCTTGTACAGAGATTCAATATCCCCGCTGGCGTCCAGAGCCTGCGTAAGCTCTTCCTTCGCCACTCCCAGACATTCGGCGATCTCCAGGATCGTCGGCTCCCGCCCCCACTGTTCCTGCAGCCTCTCCTGGCAGAGATATGCTTTGTAGGCAAGCTCCTTAAGCGATCTGCTTACTTTGATCATCCCGTCGTCTCTCAGGAAACGTTTGATCTCTCCTGCGATCATCGGAACCGCATAGGTCGAGAATTTCACCTCATAGGAGAGATCGAACTTGTCGATCGCCTTTAACAGTCCGATACTCCCGATCTGAAACAGATCCTCTGCTTCCACGCCCCTGTTATGGAACCGCCTGACAATGCACCAGACAAGCCCTGTATTCTCCTCTACCAACTGTGCCTTCGCTTCTTCATCCCCTTCGTGAGATCTCTGAATCAAAGCGATTGTTCGGTCCATAGTCTGCGTCCTTTTCCAATAGTTTTGTCCATCTTCACCGTCGTTCCTTTCCCCGGTTCCGAGACTACCGTGAGATGATCCATGAAAGCTTCCATGAAGGAAAAGCCCATCCCGGACCGCTCAAGCTCCGGCCTTGTGGTAAAGAGCGGTTCCATCGCCTGTTTCACGTCTTCTATTCCTTTTCCCGTATCTTCGATCTCCAGATATAAGGTCTTTCCTTCCGTGCGGCAGCGGATACAGATACTATGTACTTCATTCTCATATCCGTGGATGATGGCGTTGGTCACCGCCTCGGACACCGCGGTCTTCACATCCGACACCTCCTCCACCGTAGGGTTTAACGACGTCATAAACGCCGCTACTGTTACTCTGGCAAATGATTCGTTAGAAGAGCGGCTGTCAAATATCAGCTGCATCTCATTGGTATGTTCCATCTACTTTTCCTCCTCATAGATCTGCATGATTTTTGTTACTCCCGACATCGTCAATATCTTCTTCATTCTTTCATTCGTATGCACTGCGCACACTTCTCCTCCTAGCATATAGATCCGCTTATACCGTCCCATGATCACGCCGATCCCTGAACTGTCCATGAAATTTGTCTCCTTAAAATCAAATATCACATAACGGATATGGTTATGCTCGATCAGATGATCCGACTCTTTCCTGATCTCTTCCGCATTGTGATGATCCAGCTCATTGGGAAGGAATACCGTCAGGCAGTTCTCCTGTACCTGATATTTCATACTGCTCCTCCTTTCATTCCTGTACTCCGGAACATGTCCGAAAAGCGCTTTGCGGCAATCATAAAAGGGCTGCCGCAAAATGCAGCTCATACACAATATATGGCACATTGATCCTACAATCCTTATCCATATATTGTATATAAACTGTATTTTGCGACAGCCCTCTCCTTCGTATATCAAGACGGATTATTCTTCTTCCTCTTCTTCTTTTTCGTCGCCTCCATTCTGAGCGTCCAGCGCCTCCTTGGCGTTCTTCGCGGCATCCGTATCCGGATAACTTTCTATCAGCTTCTGGTACTTCAGATTCGCCTGGTCCTGATCGCCGCTGTTCTCATACGCCTGGGCGAGTAGAAGCATCGCGCCGCCGTCGTCATAGCCTTCGTCCATCTTCATCACCTGTTCAAGATTCACTATGGCGGTGTCATAATTTGCCACTTCGACATTCTGCTTCGAAGTCGTATAAAGCGAAGAACACAGACGCGGGTAGAGCGTCTCGGTGATCTCGTCAAAGCTCTTTCTGCCTTCCGTCCCCAGGGAATCCGGGTTCACCTTGAGAAGCTCCTCAAGCATCGCCGCGTCACTCATATCATTCGCCAGATAATGCGCCTTCATGACCATCACGATCTCGTAACTTTCCTGGGTAGAAGCCGCCGTTGCCTGCACATTCTCTGTCTCTTCACTGGTTGACCGGTATCCGTCAAGCTCCTTTTTCAGCGCGCTGATCTGGGCGGTCTGGGTCGCTATCTGATCGCTGAACTCTACGGTCTGTATATTCGCCTTCTCCTGGCGCGACGATGTGATCGCCGGCAGGATCAGAAACCACATCACAGCCACGCCCACTGCCAGTCCAAGTGTAATATTCAGGATTGTATGCAGCCCTGCGTTATCCTTGAGCGTATTCGACACCGGCTGGATGATCATCTCATTTCCTAGATTATAGGTGATCGTATGCTTGTCCTTCTTCTCTCCTTCTTTTATCTTGACATTCCTCGACCTGCGGATCTGGTTCAGTTCGTGCAGGCAGCGGAGCGTGAATTCGTTCGTGGTATCTAATTTGTGCGCCGTACGGATCGACTGTCTCGCATAGGCATACTGCTCTGTGTGCATGTAGATCAAGGCAAGGAGCTGGTGCGCCTTCACAAAAGACGGATGTGCGGTCACTGCTTTCTTAAGCTGGATAATGGCAAGATCCTCGCCATTCTGCCTGCAGTATTCCAGAGACTGGTTATATCTCTTCACCGCCTGATTTATCGCCTCTAGTTCTCCTTCCTTCTCCCGTAACTTCTGTATGTAATAATTCGCGATGTTATCATGGGACTGAAAATTCTTGCTGAGGATCCACTCCACAAGCGCCTCCATCACATCGCCTCTTCCGTAATACACAAGCCCAAGCAGATTCCTAGCCGCGATATTGTCCCTGTTATATTGTAAACTCTTCTTCAACGAAGTGACAGCTCCGGACAGATCCCGGATCTTCGCTTTCTTCAATCCGTCGTTATACCAGTGCATAGACTGGTAGGAAAGCTTTGTTGTATAATCCATGTACGAACCTCTATCCTCTTCTACTTGGTCTGTTCTACTACCTCACGCAGGATATCCGTCATATCCGTCAGATCCTCCTGATAAACCGCCTGTTCCAGATCTTCTACCTCCAGGCTTGGCTGGAACTTCTTAAGCTCCTCTTCAAAATTAAGCACGGTTGCCGCCCCCTTTCAGTCACTATTTAAACATTTCTTGATCATTCCGGCAAGATACAGCGACCCCAGGCAATAGATATCGCCTTCCCCGTCTCTCAACGCTTCTGCCGCGTTAAGAGCCTCTTTCGTATCCTTCTTCCAGACTACCGGCTTATCTGTATACTTACGGAAGATCTGCGCCAGTTCTTCTGCCGGTACTCTTCTTGCATCCTCTACTTCCACGGTTACATAAGCCCTCGCGTCCACATTCCTGCACAGACACTCGATCATCTGCTCATATTTCTTATCTGCCACTGCCGAGAATACGATAACGCAGCTCTCCTTCCCGTCAAGCGCCCTTACACTCTCTGCGAAAGCCCGGACCGCTCCCGGATTATGGGCGCCGTCCAGGATCAGATGCGGCGCCGCCTCTTCCATCCGCCCTTCCCAACGGACGGACGCTATTGCTTCCTGCCACCGCCTGTCCCTGCCTTGGTCTCTGGCGCTCTCCTTCAGAAGATATTCCGCCGTCTCCAGTGCGATCTCCGCATTCATCGCCTGATAACACCCGCAGATCGGAATCCTTATATCAATAACATCTTTATCATACGCATTCGCCCGTGAAAAAGCAATATATTTCCGGGTAACTTCTTGGATTTCGAACGCATTTTTCGATATTTCTCTACAGGGCGCTCCCTTTTCAAGAGCCGCGCTGCGGATGACCTCCGATGCTTCCTTGCTGCTTCCGTCGTAGAATACAGGCACCTGCGGCTTGATGATCCCCGCCTTCTCCCCAGCGATCTCCCTGATCGTGCCGCCTAAGATCTCCGTGTGGTCAAGGCTTATGGACGTGATGAGCGTAAGGTATGGACGCTCCACCGAGTTCGTAGCATCCAGCCGGCCGCCAAGCCCTGTCTCGAGGATAATATATTCCGCATCCATTCCGGCAAATGCTTTCATACCCATTCCGAATAAGAATTCGAAATAAGAGGGATGCTCCAATCCCTCTTCCTCCATCTGCCTGACAACGGCAAGCACCTCTGTAAATACCGTCAAAAACGCCTTGTCGTCAATGGGAACATTGTTCCTTCTGATCCGCTCGTTGACAGACACCAGATGAGGCGAAGTGAAAAATCCGACGTTCTTGCCTTCCGCCGTCAAAAGCGCCTGCAGGTACGCGCACACAGATCCCTTGCCGTTGGTTCCCGCCACATGGATGATCTTACGGTCAAACGCCGGATTCCCAAGCCTTCTTAAGAATTCCTTCGTATGTTCAAGCGTATGCTTCTTCGTGAACCTGGGTATCTCTCCGATATATTCTACTGCTTCCTCATATGAATACGCCATCCTTCTATCCTTCCTCGTCCGTCTGCTCCGTCCAGGACCTTGTCTTGTCTGTCGCTGTTCCTTCCTGCATAACCAATTCCTTGTCCTGATAGAGGTATTCATCCGACTTGCGGAACGTTGTATTGCTTGACCCCATCTGCTTGACCGCGATCACATCGCCCTCGTACAATTCTGTCTCCGGCAGATCGATCCTGGTATTATTCAGGAACGTACTCTTCTGCTTCTCACCGTTTACATATACCTTGCTCGACTTGGTAAAATTCTCTCCATAGAGGCTGTAGCCCTCTCCAAGATGCGGAATGACATTCTGAAGCGTCACATCCCGAATCCCCATCACCATATGGCCTTCGGTGATCGGAAGCTTGCCGTCATATACATACTGGTCTCCATACAGGATATCATACTGCAGCAATTCCAGATCCGCCAGATAATTCTTGGTCTTCCTTCTCTCCTGATGGTAATTGAACACCGTACCGGAGTGAATGTCCAGACGGTCCAGCACGTCCGACATGATCTGATAGGACGGAATATTGCGGTCCTCCTTCTTAAGCCCGATATTGTCCCATATTACATAATTCGTATTATACAGGTAACGGCTTTTCAGATCTTCTGCCTTCAATCCCATGGTCGGAAGGTGATCGCCGTAGAATACGATAACAGACGGCTCCTTGCGCTCCTCCACGGCTTTCACCAGATTTCCCGCAAACTGGTCCATCTCATAGACCTGATTTACATAATATTCCCACTTGTTCCTGATCGCTTCATCCTCGATCCCTTCTACCAGTATCTTCGGATTCTCAATCTTCTTCTCCTCAGGATAGTCCCCGTGCCCCTGAACACTGATTCCGAATACAAAGTCCTGCTGCTCGGTGGAATCCATCGAATCCATGATGTGCTGGATCAGGATATCGTCCTTGGCCCATCCGTTTTCCGTCATCTGGAGGATATTCATGAATTCCTTGCTGGTATAGCTGTCAAATCCGATATTATTGAACACCTTTGCCCTGCTGTAGAAGTTCCCGCCGTTATTATGAAGCGCGTGCGTCCCGTATCCCAACTCGGCTAACGCCGTTGCCGCGCTCTCGCTGACCTGGTTCTTAAGCACCGTCTTATACGGATATTCACCCGGGCCGAAATACCTGAGATTCATACCGGTAAGCACTTCAAACTCTGTATTGGCAGTTCCCGCGCCGACGGACGGCACCTTAAAATATCCAGACGAATACTGGTCGTACATAGCGTGAAGGTTCGGGCACGCATCCTCGGAAGTCGTGAAAAACTCTGCCTCATTTACATCAAAATAAGATTCAAGCTGTATAAATATGATATTCGGCAATTCGTCTTCGGCACGTCCCGTCTCGTTCTTCGTGATCTCTCTGTTATTGCTGATCTCAGTGATCGTCTTCTCATTGTAGTCATTCGGCTCCGTGATCCCTGTGTTAAACACACTGGCCATAAAACAATACGGAAGCCCGTAGTCTTCATATGCGAACGCAATATTACCGAAATACGTCGACACGATCCTCTTCTCCACAGCCTGATCCGATACCAGACCGTAGACCGCGAACCATACCGCGACTCCTAAGAGCGCCCACAGGCGGCGAAGCTTGCCGTCATACTGCCCGCCCCGTCTCCACATGGAGATGACCCAGATCACGACCGCGCCGATCCCGACTGCCAGACCCACCAGCTCGACACCGTTAAAATAATTATTGATCAGCGTCAGCCCGTCCTTCGCCACCTTAAAATCCTGGGCATTAAAAGGCGTAACCCTCTTCATCAGCATATAGCCGTTTGCCACGCCGAGGGCCAGCCACAGCACGCTGATGATAATACGGACAAACATCCTCCGCCTGACCAGATAGACTGCGGAAAACGTGATAAATATCATAAAAGCATTATACAGGAACACCAATGGTGTCCCTGTCATATAATTCCACGCTTCGACCGCCGAATGCCTGGAGATCGCTTCTATCACAAAGTTGATCATACACGCCAATACTGCGTGAAGCAGCAGCGAGATCTGATTCATGAACCGATATACCGGCTTCATCTTCCTGGCAAACGCGCTGTTTTTTCTCTCTTCAAGAATCCTTGCACGTCTTTCGCGCTTTGCCGTCCAGTACGCTTTCACATCTTCTTTTTTCAAGTTTTTCAGTTTGTGAACTGCCCCTTTTACATCAGGCTTCTTGATATGAATCTTCTTCATAATATCCCCTTATATTGTGCAACCAGTCTGCATCAGCAGATCGATTACTTTGATTTCAACCCGTCAAGCCTTGCGCTTACCTGCTCTTTCATCTGTCTGTACTTGTCAAGCTTCTCCCTCTCTTCTTGTACCTTCGCTTCCGGCGCTTTGCTGACGAACTTCTCATTCTTAAGCATTCCTTCCGCACGCGCGATCTCCTTGGCAAGCCTTGTCTCTTCCTTCGTCAGTCGTTCAATCTCCTGTGCGAAATCAATCAGCTCCTCCAGCGGAACATATACGGTTGCATCCGGCACAACAACAGACACCGCATCCTCTGCGATTCCCGCCTTATCATTCTGAATGATAAATTCACTAGCCGACGCCATCATCATCGCCGAGTTGCTCAAGAACGCAAGCCCCGTACACAACTGCTGGTCTTCGCACACAACATACACGGTTGCCTTGCGGGAGTTCGGAACATTCATCTCTGCGCGGACATTACGCACGCCGCGGACGACCTCCTTAAAATGCTCCACGATATTCTCCGCAGCCGGGAAACAATGCTTCTCGTCGTATTCCGGCCATCTGGACATCATCAGAGATTCCTCCTCCGGCACCAGCTTGCTGTAGATCTCCTCCGTAACAAACGGCATATACGGGTGCAGAAGCTTAAGCGAATCCTTAAGAACCTCCCGAAGCGTCCACAACGCGTCGTTAGCGCTCTCGGCATCCTCATCCGCATGATATATCCTGTACTTGGCAAGCTCGATATACCAGTCGCAGAATTCATCCCACAGGAAATCATATATCTTGGACAGCGCGATGCCAAGCTCGAACTTATCCATGTTCTCGGTTACTTCTTTTACCAGATTGTTGCACCTTGACAGGATCCATCTGTCTCCCGGGCGAAGCTTGAAGTCTTCCGGCTTCTTAAGCTCTTTGCCGCCGAGGTTCATCAGAATGAATCTTGACGCGTTCCACACCTTGTTGGCAAAATTACGGCTCGCCTCGACCCTCTCATTATAGAAGCGCATATCATTGCCGGGCGCATTGCCTGTAACCAGCGTCATACGCAGGGCGTCCGCTCCGTACTGATCGATGATCTCCAGCGGATCGATTCCGTTACCCAGAGACTTGCTCATCTTGCGCCCCTGAGAGTCTCTCACAAGGCCATGGATGAATACCGTATGGAACGGTGATTTCCCGGTATGCTCATATCCAGAGAATACCATACGGATAACCCAGAAGAAGATAATATCATATCCCGTTACCAACACGTCGGTCGGGTAGAAATAATCCAGATCTTCCGTGCGCTTCGGCCACCCAAGGGTAGAGAACGGCCACAATGCGGAGGAAAACCAGGTATCCAATGTATCCTCATCCTGCGTAAAATGCGTGCATCCGCACTTCGGACATCTGTCCGGCATACCCTTCGCCACTACGACCTCGCCGCATTCGTCGCAGTAATACGCCGGAATCCGGTGTCCCCACCAGATCTGGCGGGAAATGCACCAGTCGCGGATATTCTCCAGCCAGTGCAGATAGATCTTGTCGAACCGCTCCGGCACGAACTTTAATTCCCCGGTCTTGACCGCTTCGATCGCCGGCTTCGCCAATTCCTCCATCCGCACAAACCACTGCTGCTTCACAAGCGGCTCTACGGTAGTGCGGCATCTGTCATGGGTTCCTACGTTATGGGAATGCGGAACCACCTTCACAAGATACCCCTGCTCTTCTAAGTCCTTAACGATCGCTTTTCTGGCCTCATAGCGCTCCATCCCGGCGTATACGCCGCCTTCTTTGTTGATGGTCGCATCATCGTTCATAATATTTATCTCAGGCAGGCCGTGACGCTTACCAACTTCAAAATCATTAGGGTCATGAGCCGGTGTGATCTTAACCGCGCCGGTTCCAAATTCCTTATCCACATAATGATCCGCCACGATCGGAATCTCTCTGTTCACCAGCGGCAGAAGCGCCTTCTTCCCTACGATATCCTTATATCTGCTGTCGTCCGGGTGCACAGCGATCGCAGTATCGCCAAGCATGGTCTCCGGTCGGGTAGTCGCAATCTCCAAGAACTGATCCGTTCCCACGATCGGATACTTGATATGCCAGAAGAAACCATCCTGCTCCTCGTGCTCGACCTCCGCATCAGACAGGGAGGTCTTACATACCGGACACCAGTTGATGATCCTGGAACCCTTATAGATATAGCCCTTCTCATACAGGCTTATGAATACCTCTTCCACAGCCTTCGAACAACCCTCGTCCATCGTGAACCGCTCCCTGTCCCAGTCACAGGATACGCCCATCTTCTCCAACTGCTTCTCGATGGTTCCCGCATACTCTTCCTTCCACTGCCAGGTCCTCTCTAAGAACTTCTCACGTCCCAGCTCCTTCTTATCGATTCCCTCATCCTTTAACTGGTTCGTTACCTTTACCTCTGTGGAGATCGCCGCATGGTCCGTTCCCGGCACCCATAAAGTGTTAAATCCCTGCATCCTCTTATAACGGATCAGGATATCCTGCAATGTGTTATCCAGGGCATGCCCCATGTGCAGCTTACCCGTGATATTCGGCGGCGGCATCACCGTTGTAAACGGCTTCCTGCTCCTGTCCACTTCCGCATGAAAATACTTATTCTCACACCATTTCTCATATAACTTAGGTTCAATCTCTTTTGGATTATAGGTTGTCTCCAGATTCTCGCTCATAATGTCCTCCTTGCCGTGTGCTCTCATTCTATGTATCTTGCTGCCATTGATAGCAAAGCGTATCTTTGGCTCACCCAAGGGCGCATTAAAAAACCGCCCTTTACGCTGTAAAGGGCGATCAGCTCTCTAATCGCGGTACCACCTTTATCTGTACTCCTCTTATTCTGTAACGTGAACGACTCCGGGATGACCTACACCTGACACAAATCAAAATATCATAAGTCTCAGCCATCCGGCTCCAAAGCTACCTTCCGCAT
>OFGR01000890.1_pt1 | contig 26993 bp, 25 predicted proteins | sample 1521811 | NCBI WGS metagenome assembly OFGR01 (sample SAMEA3504098, study PRJEB24116) | mouse gut metagenome | biome: mouse gut; feature: mouse-associated habitat; material: faeces | place: Denmark | collected 2011
TAATGTGCTGAATAACGGCGCAGGGGAGAAAGCGCAGAAAGAGGAAAACAAAAAGGCACCGGACAAGCCAGCCGCAAAACCGTCCTTAAAAGCCCGCCTTGCGGAGAAAAAAGCGCAGGTAGCAGGACAGGGCAGGGAGCAGGAAGAAAACATAAAAAATAAGCAGAGGGAGATGTAAGGATATGGATAAAAAGTTTACCGTAGAAGAAAGCAATTTAATCTGCATATTTGCAGGAGAGAGCCGTACAGAAGTTATCAAGGACATCAGCAGGGCATTAAAGCACCTGGAGGAGGATGCATTGATCGAACTGTCTGGGAAGGTGCTTGAGAAGTTAAACGGGATGTCGGATGAGGAATTTGCCCGTATTGATCTCACAGCGGCAGAGTAAGAAAAAAGCAGCAGACAGAGGAGGAAAGGAGTATCCTTTGTCTGCTGCTTTTTTAGTGGTTGAAATATTTTAACATCTGCACCAGCACATCATCTTCATCAACGCTCCCCTGCTTGGCCCGTTTATCAAAAGCGAGGAATCCGGCGGCGGAATAGAAGTCAAAAAGTTTTGGCTGGTTGCTGCACTCTATGTATACGGTTTTCCCGCCGATCAGGTATTCCACATCTAATACACGCTGCAGAGCCATAGAAAGAAGATCAGACCCGGCAATACTCAGTGGCAGGTTCGGATTGAAGTTCCTGCCAAGCTGTGCGATCAATGGCATGGACACCATAAAACGCCCTAAAGAATCATCATACTGTGAAAATTTTGCGATTTTTTTCTGTAAGGTCTTACTCAGGTGTGCGCCGGCTATTGATACAAATTTGTTGGCAAGGGTATAATACCCGACAAAGGCGGAACGGCTTTCATTTTCCTTGAAAACAAGGAATGTGATGGCGATCCGCTGCCTGGCAAATTCAACCGCTTTATTCTGTATAAAATCCTCCACATCAAGGTTAAGCGGACACATAAATGTGGAGAGGACTGCCTTGCATGAATCCTCTCCATACATTTTCATCATATCCAATATATTTATCTGTTTAATATGCTGCATCATTGTACCAAAGCTCCTAACAGTTTCTTAATATCCTCACCTTTTACATCTTCGTATTCAACATGGCGGAGAGGGTAGTTATCCGCTGTTTCAGCAGCCTGTTCAAGAGCAGTAATGAATGCTTCCGCTTTTTTCGTGTCATCAATAACGATATTGTGGAAAATACTTTCTGTTGCCATAAGCTCACTCCTCTCATATTCTTAGTGTTATTATACTCATTTGGAAGCCAAATAGCAATGGAAATTCTGTGAATATTTTATTGCAGGCAGACTTAGACCTAAGTTTTTGAAAAAACTGTTGACAAATTTCAGAATCGGTTGTATCATATAACAGCGATATATAACGGTGTTACAAGAAAGGATGATTGATGAGTGAAGTTGAACAGACAACATTGAACCTGATACTTTCAGCCGCTATGCAGGAATTTCTTAAAAAAGGATTCAAGTCTGCTTCCCTGCGGAACATTGTCAAAACAGCAGGCGTGACAACGGGTGCATTCTATGGCTATTATGATAGCAAGGAGGATTTATTTGAGGCGCTGGTAGGGGAACATTATAATTTCCTTTTAAGCCGCTTTTGCAGGGCGCAGAAGGAATTTGCGGATATACCGCCGGAGGAACAGCCAGACAATCTTACATCTACTTCCGGCGAATGTATGTATGAAATGCTCTTATATGCCTATGAGCATTTGAATGAGTTTAAGCTCATACTTTGCTGTTCAGAGGGAACACGATTTTCAAAGCTGATTGATGAAATGGTGGAGATCGAAACAAAAGGAACAAATGATTATTTAGCGGTTCTTGAAAAAATAGGCAGGCCAGCGCCACATATTGATGAACGGCTGGAGCATATTTTGATCACAGGAATGTTTAACACTTTTTTTGAAATGATCATACATGAAATGCCGCTGGAAGATGCGAAACATTATCTGAAAGAAATGAGGGCTTTTTACACCGCAGGGTGGATGAAAATTATGGGGCAATAAAAGCGAACGATTCGTAAGGGCAATCTGCCCTATAATTTTTCTATATAGGTTAGTTATTGCTAACTATGTGAAGGCAAAACTAATCAAAATAAGGATATTCGAGGGTGTGATGATTCCCTCATATCATAAAAATTTTAAGGAGGATTTTTCAATGAAAAAACAGTCTAATCTATCAAGATTGATGGGTTATGCCGGAGGGCATAGGATATTGACCTATCTTTCATGGGTACTGTCTGTAATGAGTGCGCTGTTAGCTCTTGTGCCTTTTTGGTATATATGGCGTATCATTCACGACATACTGGAAGTTTCACCGGACTTTTCGCAGGCGGGGAATGTTACACGTTACGGGTGGTCTGCCGTATTGTTTGCGGTTATCTCTATTGTTGTATACATATCAGCCCTGATGTGTTCGCATATGAGCGCTTTTCGGGTTGCCGCCAATATCCGGAAGGAGCTTATGCAGCATATTACAGCCCTGCCGCTTGGCGTGACGGAAAAGTATGGAAGCGGAAAACTGCGGCGGATTGTCAACACTTCGAGTACCGCAACGGAAACCTATCTCGCACACAGACTGCCGGATAAGGCAGGGGCAATCGCCACACCCATAGGTCTGCTTTTCCTGCTTCTTGCGTTTGACTGGCGGTTAGGGCTTTTAAGCCTTGTTCCTGTTGTGCTTGGTTTTCTGATCATGATGAAAATGACTGGAAAGGGCATGGAGCAGAAAATGAAAGAATATCAAAACGCACTTTCTGATATGTCGAATGAGGCGGTTGAGTATGTGAGGGGCGTGCCCGTAGTAAAGACTTTCGGGCAGACGATCTTTTCTTTCAAGCGTTTTAAGGCAGCGATTGATAATTATGAAAAATGGGTGATCGCATATACAAAAGCTCTGCGCCTGCCTATGATGTTCTATACAACAGCGATCAACGGGGTATTTGCGTTTTTGATTGCCGGGGGTATTATTTTTACAAGGGGCGGCGTGACAAATGAACTGCTGCTGAATCTTATCTTTTATATTGTGATTACGCCTGTGATCGGTACAACACTCACGAAAATCATGTTTATGAGTGAGGACGCAATGATAGTAAATGATGCGATTAACAGGATTGATGAAGTGCTGGACGAAAAGCCATTGCCTGAAAGTGGAGCAAATAATACACCAAAGGACAATGGGGTTGTATTAGAACACGTTAGTTATAGTTATGATGGTGAGAAAAATGCGCTTAATGATGTATCGCTGACAATCAAGCCAGGGCAGACAGTGGCGTTGGTCGGTGCGTCCGGAGGTGGCAAGACTACCCTTGCCAATATTGTCACAAGGTTTTTTGATCCGCAGAAAGGGTGCATATTGATAGGGAATATTGATATACGTGATATTCCGAAAGAAACTTTGATGGATAGGGTGTCTTTTGTATTCCAGAACAGTCGCCTCATCAAAACATCTATATTGGAAAATGTACAGATGGCAAAGCCTGATGCAACACGGGAAGAAATCACAGATGCCTTGAAAGCCGCACAGTGCATGGATATTGTCGAAAAACTGCCAAATGGCATAGATACGGTTATCGGTACAAACGGGGTATATCTGTCTGGAGGGGAACAACAGAGAATAGCGATTGCCCGTGCCATTCTGAAAAATGCGCCTATCCTGATTCTTGACGAAGCTACAGCGTTTGCCGATCCGGATAATGAAGTGCGTGTGCAGCAGGCTTTATCTGTCCTTTCAAAAGGGAAAACCGTTATTATGATTGCACACAGGCTGTCATCAATCACAGGAGCAGACTGCATTTATGTACTTCAGGACGGTGAGATTGTGGAAAGAGGCACACATAGCGGGCTGATAGGGAGAAACGGCATATTTACCCGTATGTGGAAGAATTATTCTGAAGCGGCAGAATGGAAAATCTCGAATGAGAAGGAAGGATTGGAGGTAAAAGCATGATTAAGACATTGCAAAGACGCTTTGCGTTATCAAAGCAGGGGGCTGTTGATCTGATAAAAGGCTGTATTGCCTGTGTTGCACAGGATATATCATTTATGCTCCCGGTCGGGCTTCTTTATTACTTTGTTATTGATGCCATGAATGGGGCGGTAACTGGAAGCCGTATTGCTTTCTATGTGGCTGGCGCTTTGGTTTGCCTGTGCCTGATATTCATCGCCACTTGGTTTCAGTACAATGCAACCTATTTGGCTACTTATGTGGAAAGCGGGGTAAGGCGTATATCATTGGCAGAGCAGCTCCGCAAAATCCCGTTGTCCTTTTTTGGTAAAAAAGACCTTGCCGATCTGACAAATTCCATTATGGGTGACTGCGCTACACTGGAAACGGCATTTTCCCATTTTGTACCCAGTCTGGCAGGCTCCCTCATCTCAACAACTTTGATAGGGATTTGTCTTTTTGCTTACGACTGGCGAATGGCTCTTGCGGCGGTTTGGGTTTTACCGATTGCGTTTGCAATCACATTCTTTTCCGCCCGCATACAGGAATATTTTCAGAGCAGGCTGGTAAAGGCGGATGTTGCGCTTGAAGAAGGCGTGCAGGAGTGCATAGAAAGTTTACAGGATTTAAAGGCGAATAATGCGGAAAAAAACTATCTAAAAGGACTTGGCAAAAAAATTGATGATGTAGAAAAGCGACATATCATAGCGGAGCTTGGCGTAGCCATATTTGTTGTTTCATCAACGCTGATATTAAAGTTTGGGATTGCCACGGTTGCGCTTGTGGGTTCTGCGCTGCTTATCCGTGGGGAGATTGATATTCCTCTGTTCTTAATGTTTTTGCTTGTAGCTTCAAGGCTGTATGCCCCACTGGAAGGAGCATTACAGAATCTTGCTGCGGTGATCTCCACCAAAACGAACATAAACCGCATGAATGAAATCCTTGACCAGCCTGTTCAGACAGGAAGCAGCAGGGTAACGAATAAAGGGTATGATATTGTATTTGATCATGTGGGTTTTGCTTATAATACCGGGGAAACTGTATTGAAAGACGTATCCTTTACCGCAAGGCAGGGTGAAGTTACCGCTTTAGTCGGTCCCTCTGGCGGTGGAAAAACTACGGTGTCACGCCTTGCGGCACGGTTTTGGGATATTAACAAGGGAAAGATTACAGTTGGCGGCATGGATATATCGAAGATAGAGCCAGAAACATTATTGTCGCTGTATTCTATTGTGTTTCAGGATGTGACACTGTTTAACAATACGATTATGGAGAATATCAGGATAGGCAGAAAAGATGCGACTGACGAGGAAGTCATTGCGGCGGCAAGGCTGGCAAACTGTGAGGAATTTGCTGCGAAGCTCCCAAATGGGTATAACAGTATGATTGGGGAAAATGGCTGCGAACTGTCCGGCGGTGAACGCCAGCGTATTTCAATCGCCCGTGCTTTCCTTAAAAATGCCCCTATTATTTTACTTGACGAAGCAACGGCAAGCCTTGATGTAGAAAATGAAACGTTGATACAGGCTGCATTATCAAGGCTGATAAAGGATAAGACCGTACTTGTGATTGCCCACCGTATGCGTACCGTAAGCGGTGCGGATAAAGTGGTCGTGCTTTCCGATGGTTCTGTTGCCGAACAGGGAACACCGAAGGAACTGATGGACACAGGCAAGATTTATCCGCATATGGTAAAATTGCAGATGGTTAGTCAGGAGTGGGGGATTTAAAAATTTGTATTTTCATATTTCCAGATAGAAACAGAGTAAAACAAAGAAAACAGGTTTCTTTACCCAGTGTATATATATGGGTAGGGCAAGCCTGTTTTCTATTAGTGTCAATTAGAAAAATATATCCGGCATAAAGAATTTCTAAAACAACCCACAACTATCTTTGAAGTTTTGACACTTCACGGTATAATAGGTGCAGGAACGGAGGAATCTGCGATGTCAAAAAAGAAAAACCGCCCACACGGGCATTATTGTAAAATATGCGGCGAATATAAAGCAAATGAGAAGTTTTCCGGAAAAGGCCACGCAGCCCATATCTGCAAAGCCTGTTCCCGTTTAAGTGCAGCGGAGAAAGCGGCGGCAATGGATATAAACAGGCTGATGGATTTCCCGATGCGGCGGCTTTCAGAGAGCGAGAAGAAATGGCTGAAAGCCAAAATGAAAGATGACTGCCCGGAAGTGGCGGACACGGCCAGGGAGATTTATAATGTATGCTTTCCCCATGCGGAGCGCAATGCCATGAAAAAGCAGCTTGTCATCAATACATTGTCTTTTGAGGTACATACAGAGGTTTATGATGAATACGGCGATATAGAGCTGGCAGATCGGCGCTTTACCATTGACAGGAAAAGCCGTGTGCTTACCATGACGGATTTTCAGACGGGGGATGTGGAGCAGTCTGTCACGCTGGAAGGAGGGCAGATGGCCAAGTTGTTGCGGTATATCGTGCATACATTGGAAATCTTTATGTGGGAGCAGGACTATTCCCTGCGCCCTGATGAGGGGGATTATGACCCGTTTCTTGACGGGGAAGAAGACTTTTTCATGGAAGATTTGGAGGATGGATTGGAAGTACAGCCCCCAAAGGAGCCGGAGGGCAGTCCGTCATGGCGGGTGCAGGTGGAATACACAAACCATACAGAACAGGATATTTGTAGTTATAATGATTGTCTGTCAGATCGTCCGGAAGAATTATATTTTTTCCTGTTAGAATATTTTGAGTTAGAGGATGAGGGATTCAATGGTTAGACGGTGAAAAGACAAAGGTAATAATATTTTTGCGTGTTTAGTAGGAGAAAAAGCTATTCGATTTTGTTGAAATAAACATGATCCTCATTTAAAATAGAAAGACGGAGGTGCAGCAGTGGAAAGTGTATTGAAAAGATCATCATTTCATGACATCTATTTTCGTGATGGTAAAGACAACATATCTTCTGTGGTTCGTGAGGAAACAGAAACGGGAGAGGGAGAAATGGTGTGTTATGATGTGGCTCATGGTATCCAGATCACATATAATGAGCTTAACATGGGGAGCTGTTACCGCCCCATTATTCCGGAACATGACTTCCTTCAAATAGACCATTGCCTGGAAGGATGCTATGAATGTGAATCAGCAGATGGTACAGTTACTTTTTTAGGAGAAGGAGATTTATCAGTCGGGAGCTTGTATGAAGGGAAACAGACGATTATTGGCTCCAATATTCCGCTAAAAAAATATAAAGGAATTACCGTATTATTTGAAATAGAAAAGGCACAAAAAGCAATATCTGAAAATTTTGGACAAGAAGACATCAATGTGAAGAAAATCCGAGATACACTATGCAGTAATGGTACGCTGCTATTGGTGAAGTCAAAACGTGAGATAGACCATATTTTTGGAGAGCTGTATTCTGTTGATAAGCGGATACAGTCACCATATTTTTGGATTAAGACAATCGAGCTGCTTTTATTTTTGAGTTTGCTGGATGGAACTGCCATGCAGAAACCGCAGCATTTTTCAGAAGATATATCCAAAAGAACCCAAAAAGTATATCAATACATCATTGAAAATCCTTTTGATATAAAAACCATTGCTGACTTATCGGAAGAATTTGGAATTGCTGAATCCAGCTTGAAAAGGTGTTTCAAATCCATAGCAGGAAAATCTATTGGAACATTTATTAAAGTGAAACGGATTGAAGCTGCGGCAGAAATGCTGATAACAGAACCGCACCTGAATATAGGGGAAATTGCTTATGCCGCTGGTTATGAAAATCAAAGCAAGTTTTCAGCAGCTTTTAAGTCTGTCATGGGGATAACGCCGCAGGCTTACAGATATAAATATGCGTGACCTGATTGGATTAAAATTTGTCTGATAGGTTATAGATAGTTCCAACTAACTACGCTATAATGATTTGCGTGCTGGAAGTTGGTGCGTCTTTAAAGGGAAGTCGCTACACTGCGGCTTCTTTTTTGGACTAAAGGTTAGGATATGCTAACTAAAGTAAGGAGTGATTGGATGTATGTCTGATATTAAGATTATGGCAGGCAGGATATTAAAACGTATCCTGAATTTTGTTCTTGTGATATGGGGTGTTGTAACATTAAGTTTTTGCCTGCAATTATTCACAGGAACAGATCCCGCAGAAATGATTGTCAGGAAAAACAATCTTTTTGCAACGGAAGAACAGATACAGGCTGTGAGGGTAGAGCTTGGATTGGATGCTCCGTTTGGGGAACGGTATTTCGAGTACATAAAGGGTGTTCTGTGTGGCGATTTAGGCACCGCAATCACAAACAGGAAGCCGGTAATACAGAACATCATGGATGCGCTTCCGATTACTTGCATGATGATTATTATGGCGATGGTCTGGATTATCCTATTGACAATTCTTGTTGCGGCGGTTTCTGTCATAAGGAAGAATGGCGTTTTTGATAATGTGGCAAGAATACTCTGTATTGTGGGAATCTGTGTGCCGAGTTCCTGGCTGGCATTGGTGTTGTTATCTGTCTTTGCTGTGAAAATACCGATTTTCAACGTAATTGCAGACGGAAGCCTGAAATCACTTATACTGCCTTCTGTTTCGATGGCGGTGCCGATTGTATGTATTGCGACAAGGGTTCTGCGGGCATCTATACTGAATGAATTAAAAAGCGATTATGTGCTATATGCAAAAGCAAGGGGGTTTTCCAATACGCAGATTATATTTGGAGAGGTATTGAGAAATGCCCTGCCTGCGGCAATCACATTATTCGCTCAATATTGTGCGGCGTTGTTTGGAACATCATCATTGGTGGAAAGTGTTTTTTCGATTGATGGTTTAGGAAGTTATTTAATGAAATCTTGTGAAGGAATGGATATATATGGAATATCAGGAGCAATCTTACTGTGCGCTGTCCTGTTTGTGTTCTTCACTACGGTTGCTGATATTCTTTCAAGCATAATATGTCCTGCATATAGGAGGAACCGGATATGAGAAGGAAATGGCAGATAATCATTGGAATCATTTTGATTGCTTTTTTTATCCTGATTGCATTTGCCGCACCTATGCTGGCACCAAATGATCCAAATGCAACAAACCTTGCAATGAAAAATGCGGAGCCTTCCGCAGAATATCCGTTAGGATGTGACCAAATGGGGCGTTGTGAATTGTCAAGGCTTTTATATGGGGCAAGGTATTCATTAGGACTTTCTATTCCTGTATTGATAGTATTAGCGGTAATTGCTTTATTCGCAGGAAGTTTTTCATGCTACATAGGCGGAATGATAGATGAAATAGTAAGGGTGCTATGTGATATATTGATGGCATTTCCTTTGTTGGTTATTGCAATGGCTCTGGTTACTTCATTTGAAAATCCGACAGTCTGTATTATTGTTGCGATTAGCATATCCATGACAGCATGGTTTTTGAGGATGGTGCGCTCTTATGCAAAAACAGAGTGCAGCAAAGAGTATATAGAGGCAGCAAGGATTTCGGGAGCTTCCAGTATCCGCATTGTTGTTATGCACTTGATACCAAATGTACTGCCACAATTCATTGTATATTTTACAACGGGGATTGCATCAGTCATTATTTCTATTTCTGGATTTGCTTTTTTGGGTGTAGGTCTGGTAAAGGGTACATCAGAGTGGGGCGCAATGTTAAATGAAGCCCGCAACAGCTTATATTCAAATCCTAACTTGATTATTTATCCAGGAATTTGTCTGCTTGTATGCTGTGCAGGGTTTAATTTGTTAGGAGAAGGACTGAGGGATTCTATTGGGAAGGAGGATGATATAAGTGGCACTTGATGTTAGAAACTTAAAAATATCATTATCCTCTGGAGAAATGATTGTAAATGATGTTTCTTTTGAGATCAGTCATGGTCAGATGCTTTCACTGGTTGGAGGTTCAGGGGCAGGAAAAACAACAGTTTGCAGGGCGGTTATGGGATTGCTTTCTGATAATTACATAATCGAAGGTTCTATAAATTTTGGGGGCAGAGATTTACGAAAATTAAATAAAAAGCAGTTAAGTGGAGTTTATGGAAAAGAAATCTGTTTTATCATGCAAAATCCAATGACTGCTTTTAATCCGTCTATCCGGATTGGAAAACAGTTGGAAAGGTCTTATCTGCGTCACCACCTAAAAGCTGAGAAAAAAGAAACAAGAAAAAAATATGAAACGATTTTAAATGGATTAGGTTTAGATGATACAGAAAGAATTTTGAAGAATTATCCTTTTGAATTATCAGGCGGTATGTTGCAGAGGATTATGATAGCAGCAGCTATCATTCAGGAGCCTAAACTGTTAGTGGCAGATGAAGCAACGACAGCAATTGATGCTTGTAATAGGATGGAGTTAATGCAGCAAATGAAAAAATTATGCGGTCAGGGTATGTCTGTCCTGTTTGTAACACATGATCTGAAAGCGGCTTCCGTATCTGACTGGATTATGATAATGAATCATGGCAGGGTTGTTGAAACAGGGCAGACAGATATGGTCATGAACAGCCCCAGGAATGAATTTACAAAAGAATTGGTAAGCGCCTGTGAACTAAGGAGGGATGCGTATGATAGAACTAAATGACGTATGCTGCAGGTTTCGGAAAAGAAAGTTTGGGGATAAGGATTTTGTGGCGGTGGCTCCGGTTTCGCTCTCCTTTCAGGACGGCGGCAGATATGCGATTGTAGGAGAATCCGGTTCGGGGAAAACAACACTGGCAAGAATGATTGCCGGATTACAATTTCCTTCTGGCGGAAATATCCTTGTAGATGGGCATGGCATATATAAGAATCGGAAAACGGTAAGGGGACATTACAAGTCGGTGCAATTAATCCAGCAAAATTCAGCGTCGGCACTTGATCCTAAAATGACAGTTGGGAAGTCTGTTGAAGAACCGCTGCGCTGTTTTTTCCATATGGAGAAGCAGGAGCGAAAAAAGAAGTGTCTGGAATTATTTAGTCTATGCAATCTTCCGGCATCCTATTATGCAAGACTGCCTTCGGAGTTATCCGGTGGGGAACAGAAAAGGGTTGCAATCGCAAGGGCTTTAGCGGCAGAACCGAAATGCCTGATTTTTGATGAAGCAACAAATGGGTTTGACTTGCCACTTAGGAAGAAGATTATAGAAGAAATCATTGTTTTGCAAAAACAGTTGGGGTTTACCCTTATCTTTATTACCCATGACATGGAACTTGCAGTGGTGATTGCAGATGAAATTCTGGTAATGAAGGAGTCTGTTTTGATGGAGCAGGTTGCATTTACTGGTGATACGACAGTATTCTCTAATGAGTATAGCAAAATTCTGTTGAGAGCCAGCGGGCTGTTATAACCTGTGGCCATTTCAAAATAAGAAAAATAATAAAAAGAAGAAAGGAATATTTATCATGAAATTTAAACGTTTAGCAGCAGGATTGCTGTCTGTGGTTATGGCTTTCGGTCTCGTAGCCTGCAGCAGTAACAATGGAGCAAGTGAGGCAAATGGAACAAACAATGCGAACGAAGTAAACAATACGCAGGAAACAGGGCAGGAGCCAGTACATCTGAATTTAGCGGAAAGCTGGGGGTTTGAATATTTTTATACGGTAATTACACCGGACGTGACCTCAAGCGGCTATGACCTGACTTATTGGCTTCCCTCTTTTTATGATACGCTGGTGGAATATGATTCCAATGGGGAATTGTCCGGCGTATTAGCGGAAAGCTGGAGCATGAGTGAGGACGGCTGTACCTATACATTTAAGATACGGCAGGGGATTCAGTTTTCGGACGGTTCAGATTTGACAGCAGAGGATGTGGCAAAGTCATTGTTGGCGGTTCCGGTAAATCTCGGACAGTATAATGGAGGTTATGGAAAACTGTCCACCATAGTTAAGGATGCGGTTGCGGTTGATGAATATACGGTTGAGTTTCAGTTGGAACAGCCATATTACGGTACAATGCGTGAGTTGTGCCTTGCAAATCCCTGGGGAATTGTTTCAAGCGAGCAGCTCAATGAGGATTTGACAGCGAAAGATACATTTAAGAGCGCAACTTACGGTACAGGCCCCTATATGTACTCCGGAGACAACAATGGGCAGGTATTCAACTTTGAGTATAATACAAACTATTGGGGCGAAAAACCGGATGTTGACAGTTTTTCTGTAAAGAACATTCCGGATAACGATGCAAAATTATTGGCATTAAAAAACGGGGAGGTTGATTTTTACACAGGCATTACCAAGATTTCAGCAGAAAACTTTGAAGAAATGAGTGCAACAGATGGATTTTCGGCAAAAGCGGATGGAAATGCCTTGCAGACATATTATATGGGCTATAACCTGAATGACCCGATATTTGGAGATCAGGTGGTCAGAGAGGCGATTGCGACAGCAGTTGATAAAGATTCAATTACCCAAAATATTTTTGGAGGATTGTATGAAGCAGCCGATACCTTCTTTTCAAGAAGCCTTCCATATTGTGATGTAGACCAGAAAGTTTATGAATACAACATGGAAGCTGCAAATAAATTACTGGACGACGCCGGGTATGTAGATACGGACAACGATGGAATACGTGAAAAGGACGGAGTAAAGCTGTCAGCGGAATTTGTATATCAGACGGGTTCGGCATCAGACGATGATACCGTGGTATATATATGTGACCAGCTAAAGCAGATAGGCATAGAATTGACACCTAGTTCTGCCGCAATGATGGATTGGTTTGCTATGGTTTCCGGTGGGCAGTATGGAGTAACAATTTTTAAAACGCAGGGCGGATATTATGACCCGACGGTTGTTATAGGAGGGCTTGATCCGAAAACGTCAACTGATCCCATTTTATCACAGGTAAATGCATACTTGCCGGAGGGATCGCTTGATGAATTAAACGCTGCAACGGAAGAAGAAAAAATACAGGAGATTTACAATACCATTTTAACTACAATGTCAGACGAGTGTCTGGTAACGCCATTATATTACACGCATCAGTTATCTGTATATAACAGTAATGTATCAGATTATGAATATTCTGGCGATACGAGCTTTACATCAGTACAGAATATAAAAGTAAAATAGTGCGGAGTGTTGTGCTTGGGAAGAAAGGCGGTAATGGCAGAAAAAATCATTACCGCCTTTACTATAAAAATGACTGTGACCTGATTGGAGTAAAGATATACCTATTAAGTCATAGATAAAAGGGTTGTTTGTCTATATAATGAATATGGTTAGTTAAAACTAATTAAAGGAGGTACTGTTTCAATGAAACAAAAGTCGAATGAAATCAAGCGGTTGTTTCAATTTATGGGAAAACACCGTACATTGCTGAATGTATCCCGGTTCTTATCGGGAATCAGCGCATTGTTCATTATGTGTCCGTTTTTGTGTGTCTATTTTGCTGCAAGAGATTTGGTATCCATATTTGCCGGAAAGCCAATAGACACAGGCAGTTTAGTAAAGTGGGGCGTGGCGGCGCTTGTATTGGAACTGGTTGGGTTGCTGCTTTACTTCATAGCACTGCTGTGTTCCCATGTGGTGGCGTTCCACACAGAGAAAAACCTGAAAATGGCAGCATTAAAGGCGCTTTCAAAAATGCCTATGGGGTATTTTGATGTAAACCCAAGCGGAAAGCTCAGGAAGATTATTGATGAAAACAGTTTCCAGACAGAAACATTTATCGCACATCAGCTTCCCGATCTTGTAGGCGCACAGGTTACAATGATTGCAAGCGTAATCCTTATGCTTGTTTTTGATTTGAGGATAGGCATTCCTCTGATATTGCTATATGGCATAGGCTTTTTCCTGCAAGGGGCGTTAATGGGGAAAGAAAGCAGGGAATTTATGATGCAGTATCAGGATTCGTTAGAGAAGATGAATCACGAAGCTGTGGAATACGTCAGAGGCATATCAGTAGTAAAGGTATTCGGACAGACGGTCAGGTCATTTTCAAAATTTAATGCAACAATCAATGATTACAGAAAACAGGCACTTGCATATACGATGTCATGCAGGAAAGGCATGGTAGCATTTAATTCAGTTATCAACTCGAATTATCTGGTTCTTGTTCCGGCAGCAATTATTATTGCTTTGGTTTCAGATAATCTGATCGGATTTATGCAGAGCTTTTTATTCTATCTGATTTTTTCTCCGGCCTGTGCGGTCATGCTGAATAAAATCATGTATATGACAAGTTATAAAATGCAGGCAGAGGAAGCCATGCGCAGGATTGATACAATATTGACTGCTACACCGCAGCCGGAAACAAACAATCCTAAAACAACAGATAAAAATGATGTGGTCTTTGAGGGAGTGACCTTTGCTTATGAAAATACGGAGCATCCAGCAGTCTTGAATTTAAGTTTTGTTGCTAAGTCGGGAACAACGACAGCATTGGTAGGACATTCAGGATCGGGAAAAAGTACAACAGCCAGTCTGATACCACGTTTTTATGACGTGCAGAGTGGACGGATTAAGATTGGAAATGTGGATATTAGAGAGATTGCTCACGCTGATTTAATGAAAAAGGTAGCCTTTGTTTTCCAGAATCCCCAATTATTTAAAGACAGCCTTTTAGAGAACATCAGGGCGGGCAGACCATCGGCTTCAAGAGAGGAAGTCTTAAAAGCAGCTCATCTGGCGCAATGTGATGATATTATCGCAAAATTCCCAAGCGGAATTGATACGGTGGTAGGGAGCAAAGGCGTTTACTTATCAGGGGGAGAAACACAGCGTATTGCGATTGCAAGGGCGATTTTAAAGGATGCTCCAATTATAGTCCTTGACGAAGCCACGGCATTTGCTGATCCGGAAAACGAGCAGCAGATTCAAAAGGCATTTGAAGGTCTGCTTTCCGGCAAAACCGTTATTATGATTGCACACCGTCTTTCAGCAGTACAGGATGCTGACCAGATTCTTGTAATGAAACAGGGTGAGATTGTGGAAAAGGGTACGCATAAGGAATTGGTGCAGTTAAACAAAGAGTATGCCCGTATGTGGGATAATTACATGAAAACAACAAACTGGCACATAGGAAATGAGGTGGAAGTATGTTAAAGAAAATGTTTGCGTTAAGCGATAAGGGAGCAAGGGATTTGAGGGGCGGCATTATTGCAACCGCAGTCAGCCATATCAGTTTATTGCTTCCTGTCAGTCTGCTTATGATGATTGTCCTTGATATTTTGAATGTTATATCAGGGAACACACAAAAACTGGAACATAATACATGGGTGTATATCGGACTGACAGCCGCCATGTTTATTCTTGTGTTTATTATGCATTGGATACAGTATAACAAAACCTATACAGTAGCTTATTCAGAAAGTGCGTCACGGAGAATTACGCTTGCTGAGAAACTTAGAAAACTACCACTTTCCTTTTTTGGACAGAGGGATTTATCAGATTTAACTTCCACCATTATGGGAGATTGTACGGCATTGGAACGTGTTTTCTCCAATGCGGTTCCACAATTTTTTGGAACAATGATCATGTTTATCATAACCGCCATAAGTTTATTGGTCATAGACTGGAGAATGGGTTTGTGCATTGTGCTGCCGATTCCTGTTGCTGCCCTGATTGTCTTCACGGCGAGAAAAGCGCAGACGAAAGCAGAAACAGCAAATTTCAATGCAAAAAGAGCAGCATATGATGGGGTGCAGGAATATCTGGACACAATTCAGGAATTAAAATCATGCGCAAAGGAGCAGGATTATCTGAATGGACTGGAAAAGAGACTGGATTATGTTGTGAGGTGTTCTTTTAAGAATGAGCTTGCGCCGGGGGCTGCGACAACAGTTGCACAGTTTGTGCTTCGTTTAGGATTGGTGGCGGTATTGCTTGTTGGCAGTGTTCTGGTTATAGATGGTTCGCTGTCTGTTCCTATGTTCATTTTGTTTCTGATATTTGCGGGAAGAATTTATGATCCATTTACCACTTGCTTTATGATGATGGCAGAACTCTTTTCCTCACAAGTCAGCGCTAAGAGAATGAAAGAAATTGAAAATACGGCAGAGCAGACGGGAAGTAATGTATGCAATAATCGTGGATATGATATTGCATTTAACAATGTCAGATTTTCTTATAACGAAGAACCTGTGTTAAAGGGAGTGTCTTTTGTGGCAAAGCAGGGGGAGGTAACGGCGCTTGTCGGCCCTTCCGGAAGTGGGAAATCCACAGCGTCAAAACTTGCGGCAAGATTTTGGGATGCAGATTCCGGAAGCATTACGCTTGGCGGCGTTGATGTAAAAACCGTTGAGCCGGAAACCCTGTTTAAAAATTTTGCGGTGGTATTTCAGGACGTTTTATTGTTTGATGATACGGTAATGGAAAATATACGTTTAGGCAGGAACGGAGCGACAGATGAAGAAGTGAAGCAGGCGGCAAAGGCAGCACAGTGCGAAGAATTTATAAACCGTCTGCCGGAAGGCTATCAGACGAATATCGGGGAAAATGGCAGCGCACTTTCGGGAGGGGAACGGCAGCGTATTTCCATTGCCCGTGCATTACTGAAAAATGCCCCTGTGGTGCTTCTTGATGAAGCTACTGCTTCAATGGACGCTGAAAGTGAAACATTAGTTCAGGATGCGCTTTCCGTATTATTGAAAAATAAAACCGTAATGGTAATTGCGCATCGTATGAGGACAGTTGCCAATGCGGATAAGGTTGTTGTTTTGGATGACGGGAAAGTAAGTGAAATGGGTACTCCGTCTGAATTGATGGCTGCGAATGGCTTGTATGCACATCTTGTGGCATTGCAGCAGAAATAAAAGGAGATAAATACAATGAAACTTTATGAGTCGGGCGAGGATTATCTGGAAGCTATTTTGATGCTGCAAAAGCGAATGGGTGAAAGTGCGGTGCGCTCCGTTGACCTTGCCCGGCACATGGGGTTCAGCAAGCCAAGTATCAGCCATGCGGTGGGTGTGTTAAGGGATGGCGGACTTCTCACAATGGATAAGGACGGCTTTCTCCATTTGACAGTGGAAGGGCGGAAAGTTGCGGAGAAAATCTATGAACGCCACTGCTTTTTCACTCAATGGTTGATTGAGGCAGGAATAGATCCGGAAACAGCCGAACAGGATGCCTGCCGTATGGAACACACCATCAGTCAGAAATCCTTTGAGCATATACGGGATTCATATCAAATAAAGAAAAAAGAATGATTTGTTTGGTACGATTCACTGCGCCTAAGCTTCGGCAAAAATTTATCACATCACACAATAAAAGGAGGGTGCAATCATGGCACAAAAAACAGATACCCGTACAAAACTGCTGACGGCTTCGCCGTTTCAGCTCATGCTATCTCTAAGCATACCAGCTATTATTGGTATGATAGTTGTCGGGTTATACAACTTTATGGACAGGGTTTTCGTTGGACAGCTTATCAATGAGGTGGCGATGGGGGCGGTTTCCGTTTCCTATCCCTTTACCTTGATTAACACGGGAGTATCTACGTTGATCGGCGTTGGCTCTGCCTCGGTTCTTTCAAGAGCAGTGGGAAAAAAGGATCAGGACACGATTGACCGGATTATGGGAAACCTGATCGCATTAAATTTAATCTTTGGCATTGTCATTACCATTCTTGGAATGATATTTACACGCCAGCTCTTAACATTGAGTGGTGCGGAGGGAGAAATCCTGAACAATGCGGAGAGTTACCTGCGGATCATCTTTGCTGGTTCGTTGTTCGTGAATTTCGGACAGTCTGCAAATATGATTATGCGTGGCGAAGGGATTTTGAAAAAGGCAATGCTGATTACCGGCACTGGCGCTGTCCTCAACATCATTCTTGACCCGATTATGATTACCATTATGAAGAATCAGGGGCAGGGCGTGGAGGGCGCTGCTTACGCAACGGTTATTTCTCAGATTGTTACTGCTGTCATTACTTTATGGTATTTCCTGAAAAAGAGTAAGCTGGTTCGTATCCATAAAATCCGGGTGGAAAGTTCCCTGATTCCTGAAATTTTTGGTGTGGGATTTTCCGCTATGCTGATGCAGGTTATGACATTAGTTCAGCAGACAACACTTTACAATGTGGCGGCAAAGCATGGAGGGGAAACATGGCAGATTATCTTAGGAGCTGCGCTTAGTATTCAGTCATTTACCCTGATTCCCATGTGGGGAGCAAGTCAGGGATTCCAGCCAGCGGCAGGGACAAACTTCGGAGCAAAGCAGTATGACCGGGTGAAACAGGTCACAAGGGCGTTTATTATTGGCGCAACGGTACTTGGCTTGATTTTTTACATACCGATTCAACTGGCTCCGGGAACAATACTCTCATGGTTTATCAAAGATGCCAGCATTGTAAGTCAGGGCGTAACAGATTTCCGTATTCTGTTCAGCACTTATATTTTTCTGGGGTTTGTACTTATGGTGATTACGCTTATGCAGTCTTTGGGGAAAGCGTCAAAAGCAAGTATTTTAGTTATGATGCGGCAGATCATTCTCTTTGTTCCGCTTGCAATCTTTCTTCCGAAAGTTGGCGGTCTGGGCATAGATGGTGTATTTTTGGCTCCTGCGGTGACAGACTTGATTGTTTTGGTTTTATCCATTGTGATGCTTGCAGGGGAGTTTCGCAATATCTCCCGGCTGTCGGCACAGGAAAAGTAGTGTAACAAAAGGATTTCTTTAAATGATGCAAAGTGATTAAAAGAAGCAAAAAATAAGTTTATTAAATAAAAGAAAGTATTTGGACAGTAAAGGAAAGCCAGTAGTTTCTTTGCGGATTCTGCTGGCTTTTCCTATCAGACGGCTTTGTTAATTTTTGCGCAATAAATCAAGCATATACCGGGCCGCAGGCAGCAAAGCATCGGCTTCCGATTCTGTGCAGTCTTTTAACACAGCCAGAAGTTTTTGGAGATTTGGCTGATCGGCTTCGTTTCCCGGATAGAAAACCGTATCGGCTGGTATCTTCAGGTATGTAATCATGGGAAACAAAACTTCATATTTGGGGTTTCCCCGTCCGGCTTCAATGTTAAGTATGGTACGGGTATCCAAGCCTAAATTTTCAGCCAGCTTTTCCTGTGAAAGTCCGAGTTCTGTCCGGGCGGTTCTTACTGCGTTGGCAAGAGCCTGTTTAATATCCTGCATCGTGATTCACCTCCTTTGTAGTTTACAATACACATCGTCAGGCGTGAATTGCATCGGAATACAGTTTAGAAGTGAAGTGGAGTACATGAAAGAACGATATAAGATAGTACATGATATAGAATATGAAAAAAGACAGATGATAGGAACTGCCACACACATTAGGGTGTATCGCAATGAAGGTTAAAACCTCGTTGTGATACACCCTTTTTCAATGTCGAATTTAGAGAGTGTGTTGGCTTTTATCGGGCTTTCTGTCGGCGGTTTCCTGCTGCGCCGGATTCCGGTCGAGGTATTGATTCAGGTTGTCCAGCTTCCGGGTGAGGGTGGCAGCGTCCTTTTCGGCAGACTGGCAGGTTTTCCGCAGGGCTTCCTTTTTGGAATAGAGCGTATTGTAATCGTTGCGGAGCTTTTCAACATCAAGGTTTCTGGGGTCAATGCCGAAGCGTTTCAGCATATTTTTAGCGCCGTCATGGAGCAGAAGCTCGGTTTCGTGCTGGCGCAGGTATCTGTCCTTATCCTTTGATTTCTGGTAGCGGATATGGTAGATACGGTTGGCTTTATACTGCTCGGCATACTTTAGGATCTGCCCTAAATCTTTTAGCTGATGCTCCGTTTCCACAAGGCTAGTCCGCGCGGTTTTCGCAAGTGCGGACTTGGCGGCAATCTGTTTTTCAAGCTCGGAAATGGAGCCTGCCTGACTGTAACTTGCGGCGGCAATCTTGAGGTTTTGGATGTCAGCCCAATGTTTCAGGCCGGGGCTGTTGGCAAACTTGTCCTCGGTGGTGTCAATGAGGTTTTTCTTTGAATAATCTCTGACAATGGATTTCTTCCTGGTGGGGAACGGCACACGCTTTTTATCCTTTGCAAGAGCCTTTTCCTCAATGCGTTCCTTTATCCGTTCCTTGGTGTATTCGGCTCCCAAAGACTTTGTGCTGCCACGGATAAAACGCTCTCTGTCCAGAGGACGGAAGGAGATAAATTTATGCGCTTTTTCCCCGAAGCCCTCTCCCTTGACCTCGTAGCCTTTTGCCCGGATCAGCTCAATGCAGTCCTCGTAAGTTGCGGCGGTTTTTATGGCTTCGTCAATGTCGGACTTTAACTGCTCTTTCCATGCGGAGCCGTTTTTTCCGGCCTGCCATTCCTTGTAAGTTTTGCCCCGTTTTTCCCCCGGAGTAATAACAGAAAGTTCATGCTCCCGGCAGAGGTCATCACTCAGGCTACGGATGTTGTAATAGGTCTTTTTGCAGTCATGATATTTCTGATGGTTGATGTTATCGGCGGCACAGAAAATAACGTGGTTGTGGACGTGCCCTTTATCAATATGGGTGCTGACAACATACGAATATTTTCCCTCTAAAAGCCTGTCGGCAAGCTCCACGCCTATCTGGTGGGCTTCCTTATAAGAAACCTCACCGGGAAGAAAAGACTGTATCAGGTGATAGGCTTTATTTGGATCGGACTGCCTGGTTTTTGACAGCGCAAATTTGAAATCGTAGGCGGCAGTTTCCGGGCTGCACCCATAAGACGAAATCAGTATGCCCTCATCAGTTTTGCTTGGATTACAAATGTAGTCTACTGCTTTATTGACGGTTGCCGTGACAGCATGGATTTTTGTGTATGCCATACCTTTTGCATCAGCTCCTTTACTTCATTTACATCGGCTTTGTATACGTTGCCTGTGGCATTCATGCGCTTTGCGATCTGGTTTAAGTTGTTCCCGATTTTTGCAAGCGCAGCATTGTATTCCCGAAGCTCTGAGTAGTCAATGTCATAGACATAGCCGTACAAAATCAGATGCCGCAGGAAAGAGGACTTGTCTTTCATATGGGAGGCTTTGCATTTCTGCTCCAGTATGTAAAGCTCATCATCGCTCAGACGCAGGGTTAGGCGGTTTTGACGTTCTCGGTTCTCCATTATTTGGGAAGCTCCTTTCGTTAAAAATGGTTTGTTTTATGTAATATGCCGTATCCGGCGGGAGGTTTTTTCAAGCGTAAAAATCCAGAAATTCCGCAGAGGTAATTTCGGGATTTTGTAGCGCAAAGGGGGTCAGGGGGATATGCCCTCTGCAAGCCAATTTTCTCAAGTTTCCACTTGGAGAAACTTGGGGAAATTGAAGCCTACGGACGTCCGTAGGCAGTGCTTGCTATTCGTGGCAAATTACCCGTAGGGAATTTGCGTGTTGTGCGAGCATAGGCGAGCGTCTTACAACACATATGGGCGTTACCGCCCCTGCTTTTGAAAGACCCTGGGGATATTTGGCTTTTGGGATTGTCCTGGCAAATAAAAAACTGCCACAACCAAAACAGGGCAGAGTTGCCCTGATCCGGCTCATAGCAGTTTGAGTGTCCGTTGATGAAGTTGTGATTTTATCCACTAAAGATTTTAACAAGCGGCAGGAGGAAAGTCAACAAAAGATAGCAGGAGAAAAACAAAAGACGGAGGTATAAAGGCTGTCAAAAGAGTGGGGCAGGAGAGAACCGGAAAACTTTTTAAATTATTTTTTTGAATAGGAACGGATTGTTCGGGTTCGTTTTTTACAATGTGATTGGAGAATTAGCAGAAGGGAGGTGAAGCATGAATACAGCAGACCGCAGGACGGAAATCATTAACATTCTGATTATCCGGCGGCGTACAACGGCAAGGGAACTGGCGGACGAATTTGGTGTCACTACCCGCACGATACAAAAAGATATTCAGGCTTTATCTCCCGGATACCCGATTTATACAAAGCAGGGAGGGGATGGAGGGATTTTTATAGGGGAGGATTACAAGCCTTATGTGAATACCCTTTCCGCTGATGAGTTAAAAACCCTGCGTGAAATATACGGACAGGCGCAGGGGTCACAAAAGAAAATCCTGTTACAGATCATACATAAATACGGCCCTGATAAACTGGAATTATGAACTTGCCATTCCGCTAAAGCACATAATCTTTATAGAACCGTTCATAGCAGGCGGAGAGTGCTTATGTGCTTTTTGGGCTGGCAAGTCCAAAGATGATTTTATCCAAAACAGGCAGAGAGATTTCTGCCCGTCAACGCAGGTTGGCGTGTGTACCTTGATAATTGAATATGCAAATACATACGGGACGTGTGGGATGTGCGGAGCCGCTATGCGGACACGCCAAGAACTGCCTGCTTCCATTTTTGTGTGGAAGTGCATACGAGGGAATACTGAAATCTGGTATTGAAGTTAAGGCAGTGAGCGATGAATGTCTGGCGAAAAGTGCAGCAGTTGCATGAGGCTATGAGGCATATCTTTGATAATGATACTTCCGGGTTTTCCGGTCAGTTTGGAGTGACGGTGCGATACCGATGTGGACAGTGTAATGAACTGTCACCTGTATGTGTTTTTTGAAAGAGTTTGGAGTGAAGTTTTGTCTGCTGATGAGAGCCGGGAACTTGATTCTTGTCTGTCATGGGCAGATAAAATTGTGCAGCATGGAAAGGAGATTATTTTGAAAAATGAAACAAGTGGTAAGACAAGCGAGAGAGATGCAGATAGGATAATTGCGTTAGCCTTGATAAGACACCTCTATAATGAGGGGAAAATATCAGAGCTTGTCTATAAAAATATAAAAAAAGAAACGATTGGCAAAATATCTGTTGCCAATCGGGAAATCTTGTGGTAATATAATTATATAGGAACAATGTAGGAAAACGGAGGCGGATATATGAGTGAAAGAAAAGTTGCTATATATGCGAGAGTTTCTACCGAACATGAAGCCCAAATATCTGCTCTGGAAAATCAAGTTCAATATTATGATAATCTGTTCCAATTTCACCCAGATTGGAAGCTGTATAAAAGGTATGTCGATGAGGGCATAACCGGAACATCTGTCAACAAAAGACAGAGTTTTCTTGAAATGATGGATGATGCGAAAAATGGTTGTTTTGATTTGATTGTTACCAGAGAGGTATCACGTTTTGCAAGAAATACGGTAGATACTTTACAGCAGACAAGGATACTCAAAAAGTATGGGGTTGAAGTATACTTTACAGAGGATAATATTTGGACAATGAATGACGATGATGGGGAACTTCGCTTGACAATCATGGCTACGTTGGCTCAAAATGAAAGTAAAAAAACATCTACCCGTGTGAAAGCCGGACAGATGATTTCATTTCAAAATGGAGTGCCATATGGAAATGGAAATATTTTAGGATACGATAGGGTTGGAAAAGAATTTGTAATCAATGAAGAGCAGGCGAAAACAGTCCGCATGATTTATGATATGTACTTAGATGGAATGGGGATGCGGAAGATACAGTTTGCGCTTGAGGCGGCAGGAAGAACAACCTCATCAGGACTGACACGGTGGTATTCGTCATACATAAGCAGGGTTTTGAATAATCCATTCTATTGTGGTATTATCGTGTATAGGAAAGAATATGTTCCCGATTATCTGGAACAAAAGAAAATCAGAAATTGGGGAGAAGTTGAGCAAATTGCAGTAGAGGGAAAACATCAGCCAATTATCACAAAGGAAGAATTTGAAAAAGTCAGAAAGATGCTTGATGCTAAGACCTGTTCCGTTAATAATAGAGGGCGCAGGGGAAAGCATAAAGCAAATGATGTTTGGTGCAAGAAATTAAGATGTTACTGCGGTGCTTCTATGAATAGGCGGGTATGGCGAAGGGTAAATGGCATTCCGCAATACTGTTACCAATGTTATTCACAGATCAGGACTGGAAGCATAGCTACCAGAACCAAGAAAGGATTGGATTTAGAGGGGATATGTGATTCGCCAATGGTGCCAGGGTGGAAGTTAGGGGTAATGGCGGATGTGGTCTTTCAAAAGTTTTGGCAGGACAGGAGCAGCATAATTCAGATAGCGAATGAAATGCTTGAAAAGCATTTCATGGATGACAGGGAGGTTGATTTTCAAGGAGAGATTGAGGAAATTTCAAGAAAAATTGCGATAGTGGATAAAAAATATGATAATTTAGTTGATATGAGAATGGCTGGCGAGATTGACAGGGCAAAATTTGAAGAAAAGAAAAAGTCTTTGTTTGAGGACAAAGCCAAGTATCAAAAAATACTGGAATCATATCAAGTTGACGAGGAAGTGTCTGACGAAGAATACGAAAATCGGTTGCAGGTGTTGAAATATGGGTTAGAACAAGATTTTAATTTTTCAACTCATAGCATACCGGAGGAAGTGATAGATGCTTTCGTAAAAGAGATTATAGTTTATCCTGATTGTTTTGTTTGGAAATTGAATATATTTGATGATGACCTGAAATTACAGGTCGCTGGTCGTAAAAATGACCCAACAGTTAGCCTAATCGAGAGTCCTACATTAGTCAATGGCAGCACAGGCGGCTATTAACGAAAAGAGGAATTAGACAACCATTTGTCGTAGGGCACTGTAATTTATTCTGAAAAGGGCAAAATCACATAGCCCCCGACATAGAAAAAAACGACTTTGCAAAAAGAAATGCAAGGTCGTTTTTTTGTTCTGCGAACTATCCTTTCCTTGCATAAACACTGGATTCAGGGAATAATCCGCGCACAATCACCATGGAGTAGGGGGCACGCTTTAGCAGGATAAAGTGGATAAACAAGATTGCCCTTTATAGAATAAATTACAGTGCCCTACGACATGGTGATATTTCCTGATTGCGATTTTGGGAAAGTGATGATTGTCTTGAAACTCTTATAAACAGAGGATTGTAGATTATTCATTTCCCAAAAAGTGCAGGCTTCAATTCCCCAAAAGCGGATTCATTTTGTTTTTGGGAGTTGTTTTTGGGAAAGCGGCAGGATGTTCCCATATGGGAGGTTTTGCAAGGATGAGAAAAAAGAACTTTAAAGGGCGATGTGAAAAGCGGATGATTGAAAAGTGCGGGGAGGTGTGCAAAACGTATGATGCGATCCAGTACGCTTATGCCGATCTGCTACAGGCGAATAACGGGATTCAGGAGATCAGATGTAATGTTTTACTGGATGGGCTTGATGCAGGAGAATACACATCGGATTTTGTCTGTGTCAAGTCAGACGGAGATTTGATGGTAAGAGAGTGTGTATTTCGTAAATTTTTGATGAAGCCTATGACGGTGAAACTGCTGGATGCTTCAAGAGAATACTGGCTCAGGCATGGTGTTATGGATTGGGGTGTGGTCATTGATGAAGAAGTATGATTTACTCCGTTCTGGCAGCAGGATTGTTCGAGTGTTGGAGATTCAGGAAAAGTGGGTTCTGATTATAGACTGTAAGAAACAGACCATGCCTGTATGGGTGGAATTGGAGTTTTTAAAATCTTATACCGAATGTATTGAAGATGATTTGTCAGAGGTTATAGGAATTACTATAGCTGATGCCGATACTTTGGATGCAGAGCAGAGGAAGATTATGTATGAGCGGTATACGATGATTGCACCAATTCTGTCTTTCATTGCAGATGAAAGTGTGCGGTCACAGTTGATTGGCAGTATAGCAGCAGAAAATAAGATATCAAAGCAGACAGTTAGAAGTTATCTCTGCTGTTATCTGGTTCATATGGACATAACTGCTCTTGCTCCGAAGAAACGTCAGGATAACAGGGAGCTGACACAGGATGAGAAACATATGCGCTGGGCGTTAAACAGGTTTTTCTATACCACAAAAAAGCAGTCTCTTATGACTGCATATACAATGATGCTCAAAGAGAAGTATTGTGATGCAATGGGAATATTGGCAGAAGAATATCCGTCATTTTATCAGTTTCGATATTTCTACCGTAAGACAAGGAAGATGCAGAACTTCTATATTTCCAGAGATGGATTAAAGAACTATCAGAGGAATAACAGACCCCTTACAGGCGAAGGAGTACGGGAGTTTGCTTCATCTGTTGGTGTAGGGATGCTGGACGCTACTGTTTGTGACATTTATCTTGTCAATGATACAGGAAGTTTGGTTGGCAGACCGATTTTAACAGCCTGTATTGATGCCTTTAGCAGTCTGTGCTGTGGATATTCCCTTTCATGGGAAGGTGGGGTGTACAGTCTTAGAGGACTAATGCTGAATATCATATCTGATAAATGTGAGTGGTGCAGCCGCTTTGGTATTTCGGTTCAGAAAAAAGATTGGGACTGTGACATGCTGCCAGCCACGTTTGTTACCGATATGGGGAGTGAGTATAAGTCGGAGAACTTTGAGCAGATTGCAGAGCTTGGGGTTACTGTGGTCAATCTTCCATCGTACAGACCAGAACTGAAAGGACAGGTAGAGAAATTCTTTGATCTGATACAGGATTTATATAAGAAATATCTGAAAGGAAAAGGTGTAATTGAGCCGGATTATCAGGAACGTGGGGCACATGATTACCGCAAAGATGCCTGTCTGACCATGATGGACTTTGAGAAGATTATTCTTCATTGTATTATCTATTATAATTCCCGGCGGATTATAAAGAACTTTCCCTATACCGAAGTCATGATTGCCGATAAAGTAAAACCCTATGCATCCTGTATTTGGGAATGGGGGAAATCACAGATAGGGGCTAATCTGATAGCTGTACAAAATAAAGAGCTGGTATTAACGCTGCTGCCGAGAACAACAGGAAGATTCGACCGGACAGGTCTGAAAGTAAACAGGCTGCGGTATTATTGTGAGGGCTATACAGAACAGTATCTATCCGGCAGTATAGTGACAGTGGCTTATAATCCAGAAGATGTGACCTTTGTTTGGGTCTTGGAAAATGGAATATATACAGAATTTAATCTGATAGAATCACGTTTCGAGGGAAAAGACCTTGGAGCAGTAAAGGAACTTCAGGACAGTCAGAGGAATATTACAAAAGGTGAAATGAGAAATAATTTACAGGCACAGATTGACCTAGCACAGCATATTGAGACTGTTGCTGGTAATGCTTGTGTTCATACAGATGTGAATATAAAAGATATCCGCAGCACAAGGAAAAGGGAACAGAGAAGGTGTCATCAGGATTTTATGGGTAGTGTCAAATAATCTATGAAAAAACTGAGCTAAAAGAATAGGCTCGAATGA
>OFGR01000894.1_pt1 | contig 26946 bp, 29 predicted proteins | sample 1521811 | NCBI WGS metagenome assembly OFGR01 (sample SAMEA3504098, study PRJEB24116) | mouse gut metagenome | biome: mouse gut; feature: mouse-associated habitat; material: faeces | place: Denmark | collected 2011
CTGCGCAATCCGCTCGCGCGCGGAGAATGCGCATGGCGCATTCTTTTTTATTCTACAGGAAATCCCCTGTCATTTTAAAGCATGAAAATGTTTTCCTGTAGAATAAAAAGCTCTGACCGCACTGGGGCGAACAGAAAATTCCGTATGATGAACAGTATGCACAGAAATGAGGTTATATAATGAAAAAGGGACAGATATATGAGGGACTGGTGGAAAAAGTAGTGTTTCCAAATAAGGGAATAATCAGGGTGGACGATGGCCGCACAGTTGTGGTGAAAAATGTAGTGCCGGGACAGAAGATTTCTTTTTCCGTCACTAAGGTAAGGAAAGGGAGAGGTGAGGGAAGACTGCTGGAGATTCTGGAAAAATCTCCCATGGAGCTGGAACATGTACCCTGTGAGCATTTTGGAATCTGCGGAGGATGTACATTTTTAAACCTTGCTTATGAAAAACAGCTGGAGTTAAAAGAGCAGCAGGTTCGAGAACTGCTGGAGCCAGTATGCGCCCCTTATGAACAGGAATATGGCCTGGCGCCTTTTGAAGAGCGATTTGAGGGAATTCGGAGAAGTCCTGGACAATTTGAATATCGAAATAAAATGGAATTTTCTTTTGGAGACAGCTATAAAGACGGACCGCTTTCATTGGGTATGCATAAAAGAGGAAGTTTTCATGATATTGTAACCGTATCCGGCTGCAAAATAGCAGATAAGGATTTTTCTGATATTTTATCGGCAGCATTATCCTGGTTCCAGAACTGTGAAAATCCCATGGGGGAAACAGGAAGTAAAAAAGGTATTCCATATTACCATAAAATGCGCCATACCGGCTATCTCAGACATCTTTTGGTGCGAAAGGCAGCAAAAACAGGAGAAATTCTGGTAGATCTGGTTACTACCACACAAATGGAACAAGCAGCAGAACAGAAGGTATTAGAGGGATTTTGTACGGCACTGCTTAATCTGGAACTGAAAGGAAAGATTGTGGGAATTCTGAACACACATAATGACAGCCTGGCGGATGCTGTTATTAATCAGGGAACCAGGATTTTGTCTGGTGTGGATTATTTTTATGAGGAACTGTTGGGGCTGCGTTTTCGGATTTCGCCCTTTTCTTTTTTTCAGACGAATTCACTGGGGGCTGAGGTTTTGTACGATACAGCAAGGACATACATTGCAGATGCCGGAACGGGAAAGGTAGTATACGATTTGTACAGCGGAACTGGAACGATTGCTCAGATTCTGGCTCCTGTGGCAAAAAAAGTAATTGGTGTGGAGATTGTGGAAGAAGCAGTAGGAGCAGCCAGGGAGAATGCACGGTTAAATGGACTGAATAACTGTGAATTTCTGGCAGGAGATGTGCTGAAGGTACTGGATGAGATTGAAGAGAAACCGGATTTTATCGTACTGGATCCTCCCAGGGAAGGAATTCATCCAAAGGCTTTGGAGCGGATTATCCATTATGGGGTGGAACAGATGGTATACATTTCCTGTAAACCTACCAGCCTTGCCAGAGATTTGGAGGTGCTGCAGGCAAGAGGGTATATGGCAGAGCGGATTTGCTGTGTGGACATGTTTCCGGCTACGGCCAATATTGAGACAGTTGTTCAGTTGTCCCAACAAAAACCAGATGATGTAATAGAGGTAGAGTTGGATTTGGATGAACTGGATATCACGGCATCAGAGACAAAAGCAACTTATCAGGAGATAAAGGAATATGTATCAGAAAAATATGGTTTTAAGGTATCTACTCTGTATGTTGCACAGGTCAAACAGAAATGTGGGTTAGAAATGAGGTTGAATTACAATCTTCCAAAGTCTGAAAATGCAAAACAGCCAAAGTGCCCAAAAGATAAGGAAGATGCTATCATAGATGCACTTAGACATTTCAAAATGATATAGAAGTTTTTGAATGAGAAGTGGGGGTGGTTTTTCTCCTGCTTCTTTTTGTGTCCATTTGTTTAAACCAGTGAGTGAAACATTTATGGTTCTTGCAAAAAAAACCATATTTTAAGTATCAAATGAAAGGGGTTTTAATTTATGGTGAATGACACAAATGGAATAGTGGTTGCTCCTATGCAGTTAATGAGAATTGTAAATTATCCACTGAAAATAGATGGCAGTTTAATTATTGTTGATAATTTAGAAGAAGGGGCATTGAAACTTTATGAATATGAAGGGGGCATTTTGAACATTCAACAACTGTTTGCAGATGAAAATAATTGTAAAGGTGTGACACCTGTTGCACAGATTACTATTTATGATTCAGAGGAAAAAGGGATGGTTTGCATTGAAAAGGTAACTTGCTGTTATGGGTATGAACATTTAGCATATGCAATGATATACCAGGTGGTAAATTTTGGGAAGTTCTATGGGTCCTGCAAATCAGTTGTGATTTCAGAGAGTGAAAGGGAGAAATGGTTTTTATATGCTGGTGGCATACTGGCAGATTTCCATAAAAAGGGTAGCAAGTATGTGTACCAGATAAGGTAAAGTGAAATCCATATCCAATGCATATGCTAATAATGACAAAATATACACAAAAGACAGGCAAAGCCTGTCTTTTGCTGTTGGAAAGTATGAGGTTAAAAGTTATTTCTATGATTATCTTTGTTTCTTTCCCTGCGGAGATTATTATCAACAATGTCATCAAACCAGCGCCCTCCAAATAAAAACCTTGTGTGTATTATTGGCCAAGGGTCAATGTCATCCAATGCGATACTGATAATATTGAAATTGTCCTGATATGCATTGGAGCCTGTCAAATGGTACATTTTATTCATCACTTTTCCCTTTATAATGAATACACGTTCTCTTTTCACCTTTGTGTCTTTTTTAAACCGTTGCATAAAGTCTGGTATAAGCTCTGGAGGAAACCCCTCTATTGACAAAGCACTTTGTTCATACAGATAATCTAATTGTGCTTTAGTCGTAACATTAATGATTTCTATGGCTTTATTGCCATTCCCTGTTATTGTTTTTTTTGAAACTGTTTTTCTGCTCCTGTTCATATTTTATTCCTTTCTTCCCTATAGCCTGGGTGCCAGCAATTTATGTAAGGAGTATAACAAATAAGAAAGCACTGATTTTTTAGCAGAAACTAAATCATATACTGCCTGAAAGTCTGGTTTCTGCAAAAAACAAGCCCCAAAATGAATGTGTTACAATAAAGATTTATATTTTTGTCCAAAGAATATATAATGCACATAGCAAATTTAGGTAAAGGCTGAAATCAAAAGCAGAGGACAAAATAAAATCCTCTGCTTTCTTCTTTTCTTCTTCAATTACCTTCTTCTAAGTCTTACTGTGTGTTTCTTATCTTTTGAAATGGAGTTCTCTCTAAAAAGTTCTAGTAATTGTTCTTTCCCTACTTTCATGTTATAAGTCTTTTCAAGGTTGGAGTTTCTCACTTTTTTTCCATCCTGATTGATGAATGTAATGTACTTGTGAGTGTCCTTCCAAACAACAGTATATCCTTTCTGCTCCATGCATTTAATAAAGTATTCCTTTGATGAAGAAATTCTCATTGAATCAAATACTGCAATGGCAGTCTCTTGAACAAAAGATTTTACTTTTCCTTCTTGTGCTTTTTTAAGGAATTGGTATTTGTTCATGTCATTTGACACAACCCCTTCTCTTTCTTTTCCATTGAATGATTTTTTCTTTCCTAACTCACAAACAGAAAATCCATGCTCTAAACAAAGTGTATTGCTTAGTTCTTTCATGTCATCCAAATCATTTTTACTCATTTGAAATTTGTGTCCATCTATGAAACTTACACTATTAATTACAATGTGAGTATGTATGTGTTTCCTATCTACATGGGTACAATATATAACCTCAAAATCTGAAAGCAGAGGACAATTCTTTACAAACTTTCCTGCTATTTCATGTGCTTGTACTGCTGTGATTTTTTCATTAGGTGAGAATGACTGGACAAAATGCTTGTAGGTTCTTCCACCAGTTTTTCCATATAATTCCTTTGTCATATCCATTTCAGTAATTGCTGTGTCAATTGAGCAATTAAATCCAGAACATAATTTTTTCCCAATAGTTTTCTCTTTTTTTGTTACATAATCTATGATGTGCTTTATGCTTGAGTGTGAGTTTTTGACTGCCTTAATAATTGCCATAGCTTATTCACCCCCTCTTTAATTTCTGTTATATCATCTTTTGAAATATCTCCTGTTCCATTATAATTCCTTGTAATTTGATTGATGTTTATACCAATTTTCTTTACATGGAATATCAATGTTTGAAATTCTTTTATGTGTATGATTTCTTTCTCCAATGCTGTTTTTAAAAGAAATTTCTGTTGAGATAAACCAGATTCTTTTACCTTTTCTTTTATCTGCTCATACTCTTCTGGAGTAAGTCTGAATGTTATTTTTTTTGTTCTGTGTATCATGAATACTACCCCTTTCTAACTATTTAAAAATTTCCTATATTCCTAAAATGGGATTGTCTGCTGTTTTTCTTATATGAAATTCCAGGCAATCCATGTGGCAAAGCCACATATAAAGAGGGGTCAAGGGGATTCCTCCCTTGCAAGATGCTATAAGCGACAGCATTATAGGAATCTTGCCATACTCAATCCATCCTGCACTGTTAAGAATCACAATTAAATTTGAAGGGAGAAAGTTGGAATGCAGATTTAATTATGAAGGATGGATTGTGCAGATATGAGAAAGGAATTTGCAGATACATTTTGTTAAAAAATGTACTGCAATTTTCTTTTGAATGGCTGCATGGTAGAAGAAAAAACTATGATTAGGATGATGGGATTTTGTACTTCCTTTCCAGCTTCATTTTCACAAAAGTATCATTTTTAATTGTGGAGGTGAAAAGAAAGGAGATGGAAAAATGCATTTGAAAAATGTATTGAATTTTTTAGGGTTTTGGTCTTATCCACTAGGGGTTATATCCTCTGCATTGTTATCCTATCTCATGCAGAGAATGAAAATGCAAGAGTTTGTATTTAACAGTGAAAATGTAACAGAGATTGCTTTTGGTGGAGTGGTTGTGCCAGCCTTTATTATGTTTACAAATATATATGATTACTTATCAAAGGGAAAGAAAGACTTTACACCCAACCTAACATTTAAGAAAAATGTTACTTCTATTTCAGATTCAAAAAGGCAGGCTATGTATAAAAGAATTGAAAAAGATGATAACCTTCTTACTAATAAACCAGAAGGTCTTATATTAGGAAAACAAGGCAAAAAATATGTGTGCTTACCTGTTGGAAAAGAAGGGCAAAAGGATGGTGTATCTGCTGTGATTCTGGGAAGCCCAGGTTCAGGAAAATCAGTGTTTTTGACAAATTTTTTACTTAGCAATTTTATGCAGAAAAAGCCAACACCTGTGTTCTGTCTGGATATCAAGCCTGAACTGGCAAGGAAAAGTGTAGACATTACTGAAAACAAAAATGTGAAGGTTGTTGATTTCACTGACAGGAATAAAGCTGGATGGGATGTATATTTTGCTTTGAATGAAGATATAACAGATGATGAGAAGATGAGGGTGTTTGATGGGATTTCAAGGGCACTTATTACCAGTTCAAACCCTAAAGATAAGTTCTTTGTCAACAATGCAAGGACTATTTTAAAATTCTTACTGCTATACCATTTTAACAAAGGGCTGGGGTTTTTGGACAGCATAACAAAGGTAATTTCAGAGGATGTGGGAGAACATATTAAAGAGATATTAGAAGATAAAAGGTATTGTCCAGAAGGCAGCCTTGTTTACAATGGGTTGAAAAAATATATAGATAAAGAATCAGAGGCTATGCAAGATATTGAGCTGACTTTGCAAGAGCATTTAAACATATTTTTAAATTCAGATGTCAGATACCAGTTGAGGGATAATCCACTCAAAGCTAACCCAGAAGATTTGAATGAGGGTGAATCAGTATTTGTTTGTCTGCCTATGTATTTGCTTGATGAATTTGAGGACATTTTAAGGCTTATAGTCTTTCAAGTAATCTCATCAATGGAAAGAAGGGGAGAGGAATGGAAACAACCTGTTGTTTTAATATTAGATGAGCTGGCAAGGCTTGGAAAGTTAGAAAATTTACTTTCATTCCTGGCAGTAAATAGATCACTTGGAGTATCAGTTCTAATGGCATATCAGGATTTTTCCCAGATACAAAAAATATACAGCAGAGAGGAATCCAGAACCTTTATGAATCTATCAGAAATTACCTATGTCCTGTCTTGTAAAGATACAGAAACAACAAAGGCATTATCAGACTTAATAGGTGAATACAAAGAGGAAAAAGTTTCACATAACAGGTCTGCTTTGTTGCACTGTTCTTCTGGCAAAGAGAACATTTCCAGTGAGTATAGAAAAATTATGGATGTTGCTGACTTCCAGAGTTTAAGAGAGAAGAAAGAAGTGATTTTGATTTTGTATGGAAAATTTTTCAGGATAAGTCAGTTCAGGTATTATGAGGATTCAACACTTTCAAAAAGGTATCAAGAAGTGCTGGTGGGGAACCAGAAGTTAGAAAAGTAAATTTAAGAAGGGGGAATATTTTATGAATTATGAAGAATTTATTGAGGAGTTGCAGGAGCAAATACAAGAGAGATTTTTACAGAATATTGATTTTGTTTCAAAGATGGTTACATTGACAAATGAAACTGTGGAAGGAATGGCATTGAAGTTTGAAGGAAGTGAAGGGATAAAAATTACAATCTATCCTAAAAGTTTATATGAAAAATATGAAAGGGGAATTAGTGTCCAAAAGATGGCAGATTATTTTTCCAAAGAGATTTCATTTGCACTTGCACACAAGCCTTCAATGCCAGAAATCACAGTGGAAAATGCAAAGGAATGCATTTCATTTTCTTTGATGAATAAAGAAAGAAATAAAGAATTATTAGAGAAATGCCCTCACATGGATATGTTTGACATGGCAGCAGTTTTCAGATGGCATATATCAGATAAAGAATCTTTCCTTGTGGATAATACTATTTTGCAGAAATTGAGAATGACAAGGGAAGAAATGCTTATGATAGCTAAGAAAAACACAGAAAAACAGAAATTCATATGTGAAGATATGACTGCTCTAATGAGGGGGTTAATGTTGAGCAATGGGATTGAGAAAGAAATTGTGGATGAAATTATCCCAATGCAACAGACTCCCTTCTATGTTGTCACAACAGAAAATTATTTTGATGGAAGTGCTGTTATGCTCTCTAATACTTTTTTGCAGAAAGTAGCTAATCAGTTAAATTGTGATGAACTCTATATCATTCCTTCCAGCAGGCATGAAATCTTGGTGGCAAATCCCAATTTGCCATTAGATTCTCAAGCATTAAAGGATATTGTTATGGAAGTCCATGAGGGTTCACAGGCTTTGAAGGCAGAAGACTTTTTGAGCAACTCTGTTTATAAGTACAATGCAAAGAGCTTCACATTTTCTATATGTGACAGCAAGGGGTTATTTCAGGATAAAGGAACTAAAAAACACAATGCAAAAAGGGATTCAGGGAAGGGGAGGAAATTATGATGAATGTTATGTTGTATGAGCAAGTTAAAAGTTTATATTCAAACTATTTGGCAATAAAGCCATTACATACATGTAAGGGACTAACATATGGGGGAGGTGTTGGAAATGCCACAACAAGAGAAAATAAAGGAAATTACAGAGAGGTTGGAGAAGGGAATTGAATCTTTATTTGAATCTGAAAACTATAAGAATTATCTAAAAACTATGAGCAAATTCACCTCATACTCTTTAAATAATACATTACTTATTGCAATGCAAAAACCAGATGCCACCACTGTTGCAGGGTACACCACTTGGAAAAGTTTAGGCAGACAGGTGAAAAAGGGTCAAAAAGCAATTCAGATACTTGCACCAATCATCTATAAGAAAAAAAGGGAAGATGAGGGGGAAGAAGATGATAAGGCTTCTGCCAGAAGGGACAAGCCATTGAGTGAGGAAACTGAAAAGATTCTGGTAGGATTTAAAATTGTCAATGTCTTTGACATTGCCCAGACAGAGGGTGAGCCACTTCCAGAGATAGTGCATAAATTAGATGGGAGTGTTGATGGGTATTCAGATTTCATGAAGGCATTAAGGGGGATTTCCCCTGTGCCTGTTATACTTCAAAATGTGGAGGGAAGTGCAAATGGATATTTTGATTTGGTTAATAAATTCATAGCCATAGATAAAAATATGTCACAAGAAATGCATGTGAAAACAGGCATACATGAGGTTGCACATGCAATTCTGCATGACAAGGATAATGGCATGGAAAAAGATTCAAAACATGACATTGAAACAAAGGAGGTTCAAGCTGAGTCTGTAGCATTTACAGTCTGTCAATACTATGGAATTGACACTTCTGATTACTCTTTTGGATATATCTCTGGCTGGAGCAGTGGCAAGGATTTGAGAGAACTGAAAGAAAGTATGGAAGTCATAAGAAAAACAGCACAGATGATTATCACTGGCATTGATAACCAACTGGATGGAATCAGCTTATCAAAACAAAAAGCCATTGAATTTCCTAATAGCCTTAACTTTCCTAAACAGGAAAAAGCCTTACATAAAAGAAGCATGAAACATTGAAAGGGGGGGGCAGATGGTTATGGTGTGCAAACTATTATTTGCAGTAAATTCAAGGGATGATTTCACTGTGCAAAACTTTGTGGACAGGATTCAAAGTGCAGGAATCCAAACAAGCCAGATAAAATACAATGAAAGCTATAAGTGTTTTGAAGCAACATGGGATTCAAGTGTTTCAGGGAATGCCACAACAAATCCCAGAAATGCAGGGGCAAAACTAAAACAGCTTAGATATAATGGGAAAACTGTGCCCTGTGGCTCTGTCTATTTAGCCAAAAGCCAAAAGAAATTGTCCAATGCACAAATTGGGGAACTGTTTGGGGTATCAGAGTCTACCATTTCCAGAAGAATCAAAAGGCATTCAGCAGATGGGGATTTCCATGAAAGAAGCAAAGTGATATTTTAGTGCATAACTGCTAGAGAAAGGGACTGGCCCAGAAAAGCCAATCCCTTTTATGATTAAGAACTACACCTTTTCATCTGGTTCAGCAGAAGCCAGTTGCTTAGTATAAAATATTAAAAATTATTTCAAAACAATTACTTCTCCTCCTTCCCCTCTCCCTTCTTCCTTCCTTTTCCCTGTTCCACAGCTTCAAGCCCCAGCCTGATTAATTCAACAGTGGCTTCAGAGCGGGTCTGGAATCTATGTTCAAACCTGAAATCCTCAATCTTCCCAAACATTTCATCATCTACACTTACTGTATACCTTGGTCTGCTTGTCGCCATTTTATCATACCTCCTATAATTTGAATATATTATAAGTCACTGCACCAGAGATGTAAAGATGTATTTCTGTAATCAGCTTGACAACAATTCCTGCACGCTCTATAATAAAGTAAATTCAGTGAATTGGTGCTTAAAGTGCACCACTTAGAAAGGAAGTGAGGAAATGGCAACAAGCATGAAAAGATTCACAATTTCAGTGACAGATGACATGGACAGGAAATTAGACAGGATGAAACAGGTGAAGTATTACAATACTACCAGAAACAAAATGATTCAAGACTTAATCATGCTTGGGCTTGAAACCATGAGTAAGGAAATGAAAAAGGAAGGGGGAGGATAAGTTTTTTAGGCAGGACAAAAGATTAGGGACAGAAAATGAACAAAGGACATGAAGGAGGACAAAAGAGGATGAAAATTTTAGGAATTATTGTAAAAATTCTTCTGTCAGTTCTGATAGGAGCCTACATGATAACAGATGGTGGGGTAATCTATGCAGTTGTCTGGGGAGGGATTTTTTATGGAATGCTGTCATACATTCAATGGGCTGTAGAGAAATGGAGGGGTTCAGGAAAAGGAATAGGCTCATTGGTTCTTTATGTTTTAGGGGCAGTTGCTTTCTTGTCAATTTTTGCAATAGCCATAAACTCCATTCTTCCAAATGGGACTGGGGCAAAGATTGTAGCATGTTTAATCATTGTCATGTGCATGGGCTTTATGGTAAGGGATATAAAAGTTATCATACAGTTCTTAAAAAAAGCAGAAAGAATTGAGAGAGGGAATACATATGAAGAAGAAAAGTTTAAGGATAGTTATAGTGCTGTTGCTCTTTGCAACTGTGTTTATGCCTTTTTTTAAGATTGACACCAATGCTGCCCCTGCTAAGGGGGAAACTGTCACAAAGGCTGTGAAGGTGAAGAAACCAGGGCAGGTAAAAGGTTTGAAGAAGGTGAAAGAATACTGCAAGTGGGATGGCTATAGGAATATCAGCTATGTCAAAATAAAGTTCAATAAGGTTAAAGGAGCCACAGGGTATCAGGTGCTAATTTATAAGACACATAGAGAGCCTGGATATCAGACTCCATTGGTTTATGCAAAAACAACCAAAAAAACTTCTTATACCATAAATAATCTTCTGCCTGATGTTAGATATACTGTAAAAATCAAGGCATACACAAAGGGAAAGAATGGGAAGATTGTTTATGGAAAGGTTAAAAGCATCAAGTTCAAGACTGGTGGGAAAAAAAAGGGACTGTATTACACCTGTGACTCTTGTGTGGCTGCTCAACCTGGCAATATGAACATTATGCTTGAACATGTAAAGTCAGTTTACAAGATTCACAAAGAAATTCATGCTGGTGGTACTTACTTCTGGAAGTAGATACACCTATTATATGAAATAGACTGAAAAGCAGTCCTTGGCTGAAAAGCTGGGGCTGTTTTTTTTAAAGGAATGAGTGTGGGATTGTCAAGGGAAAAGAGGAAGATTTTTTGCCATGTTTTTTGGTAAAAAATACTCTCTCCTTGACAATTATTATAAAGAGATAAAATGTTGAGAGAGGGTTATTAGGTAACAAAGTTATCTTATAACCCTCTTGGTTATAGGGGTATAAATGGAAACTCTGCAATGGGTAAAGGAAAATGTTCCCTTATAATCTTCCTATGTCTGTTCCCTTCTCCTCTTTCTATTTCCTACTTTCTTCTTCCTTCTTCTTGCAATCCTTGGCAATCTTTCTTTCATTTACCAATGTAGCAAAGTAAGGGGGTAAGCTGTGCTGAAAGGGGGAGTCTGGGAAAGTCCCAGGGATTTTATCCTTAGGGAGTTTTTACTAAGTTTCTTTTGTGCAAAAGACCCTGAAACCATTGAAAAATAAGGGTTTTTGATGGATTTTCAGTGTGTCACTTTGAATAAAAATATCATATTGTTATTGTGGGTAAGATGATGTTGCTTTTGAGTAATTATTCAAAGTTTCCAGGATTTCATATACCTTTTCAATGTCATTGTTTTTATAAATGTCATTCTCAATGGAAATGCTCAATAAGGCTTTTAAAGCTCTCTGGGCATTTCTGTGTGGGTCTGGCATTTTTTTAAAGGCACTGCATACCTGTTCAATGTCAAGGATGTATGGAATCATTTCTAATTCTGACCTATTCCTTATTTCCTGCATTAGTTTGTGATGCCATGTGTTTTTGTTTTTTGTGCGACAATCAACAATTAACCTTTTCAACTCCTTCTCTCTTGTGAGCTGCCAAGTGTTGAACTTTTTCAATAATTGCTCATATATCTGTTGATGGAAGTATTCATTTAATTTTTCCTGGCTCAAATCTTTCCAGAAAGAGGACTCAAAGACAGACTGGATTTTCTTCCTGTTTTTCAACTTTAATTCAATGCGCAGGATTTCAATGCCATGTTCTATTTCCATCCCCTCATTTTTTAACTGCTGTATTTTATCATAGAAGATAACTCCTATTGATTTATTGCTTCTTGTGAAGGATTCTTCATGTATTATTTTTTTATGACCCATCTTATCATAAGTGTTCAGCTTTCCCAGATGATTATGGAAAAAGGACATAAAAAGCCTTAATACCCTGTTGTATTGGGAAAAGGCATTTGCTAAGAAGATATTTGTATTGATTTCTATGTAGTCAACTTTCATATAAGCATTGTGTAAGGTAATTCCATATTCAGAGTGTATGTATTCCAGAACCTGATGGATGTAAGTGTCATATTCTTCATAGGTCATGTTTTCCAGGTTGAATCCCTTGGCATTGGAAACACATATGCTTAAGTACACATATTCAATAGGCATGTTGTTTCCACTGTTAGCACACCCAATTAACAAATCAGAAAAGATTTCATTATCTTTGATAAGGATTTTAGAGATTCCTGCCCCTGATTCTGGCATATACCTCTTACAAGGTATGAAAGAGTTTGGGGATTGGACAATTTCCACTCTTTTTGCCATAGACTGAAGCTTAATCATGTCAATGTGTTCCACTGCAAAGCCTGAGAGTTTTATCTTATCAATTCCCACTCTTTTGATTGAATCCATCTCTAAATCACTGATATTCATAAAATATCCCACCTTCCAGAATTTTTTGTTTTCTGGAAAATGGGAGATTTTTCAGTTTTAGACAGATTTTTCTTTACTTATATGAAAATTTTTCCTTCTTCTTTCCCTTCTTCCCTTTTTCTTCCTGGTCCTTATCAGTTACAAGAGAACCAAACAATTCATCAGAACATGCCTGTTCCCTGCAAAGGGCTGTCCATTTTTGCAAAAAAGTGGAATCCAGGGGATGCCCTAAAATACCATTTAGAAACTGTGAAAGGGGGTGTGTGATGATGGAGAATAAAAAAGAAAGGAGCGCTGATTTTGACAGATGCATTGATTTTCTAGTGAAGATGATTGAACTGTATGGGGCAGAAGTGCTTGAGGAGATAGCAGAAATTGAAAACAGTGATGGGAACAATGCTGCATAAGGAAGGACTGTTACATAATGAAGAAGGAAACCAAAAATGTGAAGCTGGTGCATACCCCAGGGATATGTACCAGCTTTTTTGTATTTCTGTTGACAGTGGATTCTGCAAGCGATAAAATATAGTTGGGACATAAAACTACAGATACAGTTATTGACAGGAGAACAAAAATGGACAATAAGAGAGTAAAAAAATGCTATATCTATACAAGGGTTTCCACAGCAGTGCAGGTGGATGGGTTCAGCCTGGATGCACAGAGGGACAGGCTGATAAAATATGCAAAGGATAATGGCCTGGCAGTTGCAGGGGAGTATTCAGATGAAGGGAAATCTGGGAAGAATGTTGAGGGAAGGCCAGAGTTTAGGAGGATGCTTTATGACATTGAGAATGGGAAGGATAAAGTGGACTATGTCCTGGTGTTCAAGCTGTCAAGGTTTGGGAGGAATGCTGCTGATGTGCTCCATTACCTCCAAAGGATGCAGGACTATGGTGTGGAGCTGAATTGTGTGGAAGATGGGATTGACAGTTCCAAAGAAGCTGGGAAGCTGATTATTTCTGTGCTGTCTGCTGTGGCAGAGATTGAGAGGGAGAATATTCTGGTGCAGACTATGGAAGGGAGGAGACAGAAGGCAAGGGAAGGGAAATGGAATGGTGGGTTTGCCCCTTATGGCTATGCCCTTGTGGATGGGAAACTTGTCATAGCAGAAGATGAGGCAGAGGCAATCAGAGTCATTTTTGACAAATATATCCATACAACAATGGGAATTAATAAAATTGCTGATTACCTGAACATGCAGGGGTATAAAAAGAAAACAAGGCAGAACAATTCACTGGACAATTTTGCCCCAACATTTGTGAAAGGGGTTCTTGACAACCCTGTTTATTCTGGCAAGCTGGCATATGGCAGGAGGGGGAATGTAAAGGTTGAAGGGGAAAGGAACAAGTACCATATTGTCAAGAAAGATGATTACATTTTAGTGGATGGAATCCATGATGCAATAGTGAGTGAGGAGGACTGGCAGACAGCCCACCAGAAAAGGCTAAAGAATGGCGGCAGGCAGATTAAGACACACAGCCTGGATCATGAGCATGTACTTTCTGGAATAGTGAAATGCCCTGTGTGTGGTGCAGGGATGTATGGGAATGTGAACAGGAAGAAGAAAGGGGATGGGACATACTACAGAGATTATTTTTACTATGCCTGCAAGCACAGGAAGTTCATTGATGGGAAAAAATGCTGGTATAACAGGCAGTGGGGACAGGATACCATCAATGATGCTGTTGCAGAGCTGATAGCAAAGCTGGTGAAAAATGAGAAGTTTGTGGATGCCATAAAAGATAGGATAGCAAGCAGCATAGACACAGAGATATTAGAAAATGAATTGAAAGGGATGCTGAAAGAACACAGGAAGAAAGAGTCTGCTGTTGACAGGCTGGGGGTTGAAATAGATTCTCTGGACCCCTATGACAAACAGTATAACAGGAAGTATGATGATAAGCAGAACAGGCTGGGCAGGCTCTATGATGACATAGCTGAACTAGAGGAAGAAATAGAATCCATGCGCACAAGGATTGAGAGCATTCAGAAACAGAAAATTTCTGGTGAATCCATCTACAAAATCCTTCTATATTTTGATAGAATGTATGAGAAGTTCACAGACTTACAGAAGAAGGAGTTCATGAGAAGTTTTATTGATGAAGTGCAGATTAACCCAGAACCCACAGAGAAAAGGCAGATTTTAAAGCATATCAAATTCAAGTTCCCTGTGTATTTCAATGGAAATGAAGTATGGGGAATTGGTTGGGACAATGAAAGTACAGTTGAGACTGTGTGTTTATTGTCCAAACTTAATGTCGAGCATCATATTGAGGTGGAAATAAATCTTGATGAAATGGATTTGACGAAGGCAGAGAGTAAGGCGACTTATGAGGAGATTAAGGAGTATGTATTGGAGCATAGTGGATTGAAAGTTAGCAGTTTGTATATAGCACAGGTAAAAGAGAAATGTGGGATTATTGAGAGAGTGAATTATAATCTGCCAAAATCGGAAAATTCCAGACAACCGAAATGTCCGCCAGAGAAAGAAGTGGCTATAAGAGAGGCGTTGGAATATTTTCAAATGATTTGATTAGCAATGAGGAGAATTATTATGACGGATAGATGTATTATATCAAAATGTATGGCTATTTCCCGAAGTCACTTTTTAAATGCCCCATATAAAGGGGAAGCGGTAATTGATTTATATAAAGTAGATGGATTTGCAAATAAAGCGTCTGGAATATGCCATTATTGCACAGTTGATACGTTAAAAGCAATTCTTGAAAATAATTCTTTACGTTTTACGGATGTTCGCTTTTTAAATGATTCAACGGAGTTTGTAGAGATTATACCGCTTATAAAAGAAGTATTAAATGAAGAACGCTATACTTCAAGTTTTAGAGAGTTTCTTTTAAATAGTGATGTGATTTGTGAATTAGAAGAGTATAAACAGTCTTATATTGGTTTTTCACGAAGGGAACATGACTTTAAACAAACATCCTATCATACATATACGTGTTCATTTTCTACAAACAGTGATTCGCTTAGCATGTGGAATTATTACGGTACTACAACTGCTGGTCTTAATGTGGTTTTTGATTTTGCTTGGAATATGTTTAAAGAATGCGAAAAAACAGAAGTCAATATTGGGGAAAAATTAAGCAATGATATTATGATTTATCGCGGATTGATTTTGTATTCGAGAGACGATAAGAAAAAGTGTGTTGCAGAGTTGCTGAACAGATTAGCAAAGATTTTTGAAGAAGCAGGAAATGATTTAGACAAATATAAAGGTTCAATTTTATATGCATTCAAAGAGGCAATAAATAATATGCGATGCTTTTTTAAAAATGAGTCGTTTAGAAGTGAAGAAGAATATAGAACTGTGTTAAAAATTCCAGAGGATTTATTAATGGCAGAGACTTTAGTTGATGAAATAAAAGCCAAGGGTGTTTTTAAGAAAGGAAATATCTTAATTCCATATGTGGATTATAAATTTAAGCCTGAAAGTATAAAAAGTATAACCATCAACCCATATGAAAAAGAAACGGATTCAATGTTTGAACTTGGTATAAGAAACTTATTATGGATGAAGGGATTAGAAAATGTGAAAATTGTCCATTCAAATATTCCGATAAGAAAATATGATTGAGTTTGATGCGAATTATGAAGAGATTATAAATTGATTTCTGTTTCAAAATTTATTAATGTGGCTTTTGTTTTAATATGCTATTGAATAACGGAATAATGTGGTACAATGATGGAGTAAATGTATAAACAGCACTGATGACATTAATGCTGAAAGGATATGTGTCAAGAAACTTATGATAGAAGGAAATAACAGTAATTTTAGTAAAGATGATTATAGAAGTAAAAACTATTCTGGCAATTGGACAAAACATTGGTTACAACAGGCAGACAAAAGTGCAATTGCCAGAAAAAAGAGCATTCATGAGGCGATGTGGGAATTGTGTGATGAGAAAGCAGAGCATATGCCTAAATCAGTTTTTAAATTTTATCCATTTACTCCAAACTCATTGAAGTGCTTAGAATCAAATAAAGTCTATTTGAATACACCTGAAAATTTTAATGATCCATATGATTGTTTCATATGTTCGGATCAAGAAACTTTTGCTAAGACTTTTTTCATAGAATACATAGAAAAAAATGATTATATACAGCAAGGAATTATAACGGAGGACGAATTTGAAAGAATAAAATCATCATATCCTGATCCGCCGGGTGAATTTATTCCAAGTCATTATTTAAAAACTTTTGAAAGTATCATAAGAAGTATTTTGCTACTTGATGATAGAGGATTCAAATTAGATGATATTCGTTACAATGCGCATAAAGAGTATCAAAATACAATTACATCTATTAGAAATAATAAGATTCGGGTAAGTTCTTTTTCAAGTCTGAGTGATGATGAATTTTGCCGTTCAACAGAAATGTGGGGGCATTATGCTGCATCACATACCGGTTTTTGTGTTGAATATGATCTGGAGAGTAAATTATCAAATGCAAAGATTGATTCCTTGGTGCGAGGTGGAATGATGCCTTGTAAGTATTCAAAAAAGCCGATTTTTATATCCAGTTCCCTATTTTGGAAATATTATAACGGAAATCGAATGACCGACAACCAAAGAATTCAATTTGAAAAGAGTATCCTTTTATCTTTTTTGAACAAGTCACGTTCATGGAGTTATGAAAAAGAATGGCGTTTAATTGTGCCGGACGATGTATGTAAAATGTTTGATAATATGATAGATTTTTTCCCTATAAAAGCGATATATTTAGGAGTGAAAATGTCACGGGACAATAGAGAATTTTTTTATGATTTTGCCAAGAGAAAAAATATATTTATATTGGATATGCGCTGTAGAACGGGTGCATATGAATTAGAAGCTATGCCGGTTGATGTAGACAAATATTATGATTGGGAAAATTATGTCAGGCAATCTACTATTAATAAAAGCAACTACACATTTTTATGGAATGTATAGAAAAGGCAAAGGAGACTTTATATAATGGCTAATTTATCACAAATGAAACGTGAGCGTATGCTTGCCTTTTTAGATATGATACGGGAAAAACATAAGGACAATGATGAGGTGCTGATTGCCCTTGGAGAAATTGAAAATGAACTTACATCCAAGAAATATGGCTTGGTTTGGGAAAAACATGAAGAAACTGTTGATGTGCAGATGCGAGACAATATTCCGGTATTTACGGAGGCAACGGACCGAGAAATCTGTGAAGATGCAGATGGTAGATACAATTTTCTGCTAGAGGGGGATAATCTTCACTGCTTACGATTGCTGGAAAAAACACATCGTGGAAAAATTGATGTGATTTATATAGATCCCCCGTATAATACAAAAAACAAAGATTTTATATATGATGATGTAAAAATTGATTCTACCGATGGATACCAGCATAGTAAATGGCTTTCTTTTATGTCTGAACGCTTAAGAATTGCAAGAAATCTTCTTAGTAAAAATGGTGTTTTGGCAATAAGTATTGGTTATCAGGAAGTAAACAATTTAATGCTTTTGTGTCAAGAACTTTTTTATTCATGGCAAATTGTCTGCGTTACAGTTCAAACTTCGAGTGGCAATGCAGTGGCGAATGGCTTTACATATGTACAAGAATATATCGTATTTGTAACTCCATTAGACTTTTTGCCTTATGAAGTGGAAGGTGCGAAAAAGGATTATATTACACCATATCATGGGATGAATTTATCTGGTTTTAATCAGATGCAAAGACCTAATCAAGCGTATCCAATTTTTATTGATGGCTTGGGGCGTATAGTTGGATGTGGAAAATCACTTCAAGAGAGAATAGATGATGGTAGTTTTGTTGGAGAAAAAGCTGATTTTGTATTTGATTATAACGAGGCACCTTCTGGTACGGTTGCTGTTTGGCCCATTACACAACAAGGAGATAAATGTGTTTGGCGGCTTATATCGGAAAAATTATTGAAAAATTGGGAACTGGGATATATTAAGATAGTACCAAACAATAAGGGAAAGAACAAATATACTGTTCAATACCTTTCAGGAGGAATTATTAAGCAGATTGAAGAAGGAACGTTGGAGACATATAGAATATCTTCGGAAATTCCGACGCTGGAAGTTGTGGGATTTAAAACGTCTGCCAGTAGCATTCCAACAATATGGACAAATTCTCAATTTTTAACAGCGACAGGTTCACGTGATATAAAAAATGTTTTCAATTCAAAAGTATCCTTTTCATTTCCGAAACCAGTACCGCTTATTAAAGAAATATTAATGCGTGTATCGAATAGTGAAGCAACAGTATTGGATTTTTTTGCCGGTTCTGGAACAACAGCACAGGCTGTGCTGGAATTAAATCAGGCTGACAAAGGAAATCGGAAGTTTATATTATGCACGAATAATGAAAATGGAATATGTGAGGATATTACATTTCCTCGCATAAAAACTGTTATTACAGGAAAACGAATGGATGAGAGCGTTTATTCTGACGGCATTCCAGCCAATTTGAAATATTACTGTACAGATTTTGTCTCCAAAGATTCTGATGATGTCAGCGCAGAATTGCTGAAACATATTACGGAAATGGTTCAGTTGGAACATGGCATAAAGATTGATAATAAGGAATATCTTATTGTTTTGAGTGATGATGAGGCGGATGACCTTGAACAACACTGGAGCGAATATCCGAATATGAAAGCGTTATACATTTCAAAGGATGTTTTGCTGACCACATCACAAAATACTTTGTTTGGGAGTGTGCCAATGTATATTATTCCGGACTATTATTTTAAATTTGAGTTAAGGGAGATTGGGGAAGCATGGTAAATCCGGGACTTACAATAAATTTATTCGATTTTCAGGAACAGACGGTAATAAAACTTGTTGACCTGACCGTGGATAAAAACAGTAAACAGACCATTACAGTCAAGGCTCCAACTGGAGCAGGAAAGACGATTATTCTTATTGATTATATAGAGGAGTATCTTTGCAATGTTGAAAGCAATACTGCTTTTATTTGGCTGTGTCCCGGTAAAGGGGATTTAGAGGAACAGAGCCGCAGTAAAATGCAGAAGTTTGCACCGCATCGTAATACGCAGAATCTTTTTGATGCACTTTTGAACGGCTTTGCAGCGGAAAGCACTACGTTTATTAATTGGGAACTGGTAACAAAGAGAGGAAATACGGCAATACGTGACAGTGAACGCAAAAATTTATATGACCGCATCGCGGATGCCCATAGGAGTGGAACCACGTTTATCGTAATTATTGATGAGGAACATTCCAACAACACAGCAAAAGCAAAAAATATAATTGATGCTTTTGCAGCTAAGAATATTATCCGTGTCAGTGCGACAGCCATAGAAAATAAGCGATATGAGTTTATAGAGGTTGATGAGTTAGATGTTATAAACGCAGGTTTGATTACCAAGGCACTTTATGTTAACGAGGGAATTTCGGATGGTGTCGAAGTTACAAATGATTATGATTATCTTCTCGATCTTGCGGATGCCAAAAGAAAAGCAATAGCAGCCCGTTATATTGAAGTCGGGAAAACCATACGTCCATTAGTTTTGATTCAATTTCCAAACGGACAGCCGGAAATGGTTGCCGCAGTAGAGCAGAAGTTGCAATCTATGGGTTATACATATGATAATGGTATGGTCAGTAAATGGATGAGTGAGGATAAGAAGGATTTGCCGGATAATCTGACACAGAATGATGGTATTCCTGTTTTTTTACTTATGAAGCAGGCAATTAGTACGGGATGGGATTGCCCTCGTGCCAAAATTCTTGTCAAGTTACGAGAAAATATGAGTGAAAGCTTTGAAATTCAGACAATCGGACGTATCCGTAGAATGCCGGAAGCCGTTCATTACGAAGATGACTTGTTAGATTTTTGTTATGTCTATACGTTTGATGAGAAATATAAGGCGGGACTGCTTGCGAATATAGATAAGGCTTATGAAACCCGCAGATTATTTCTGAAAGATAAATGCAAGACCTTCACTATGGAGAAACAGATTCGTGACCTTGATTTTGATGGTTTGGGTGAGCGTGAAGTATTAAATAAGATTTATGATTCGCTTGTCAGAAAATATAAATTGGGAGCAGATAAAAAAAAGAATAAATTGTTATTTATGGAGAGAAGTTACCGCTTTGGGGAAGAAATTTTAGGACGGGCATTATATGGTCAGTATGTTTATACGGATCGTGTGGCGGAAAGCACAAATTACTATACAACACGCAAAAGAGTAGATACCCATGAGCATGGTATTTATTTGTTACATAGTGTAGATGCTATAAAAACAACGATTGGCATGTCAACAGGTAAAGTAAAAACGATGCTTGAACGCCTTTTCCGTAAGGGTGGCAACGTAAGTAAGAAGTTGTTAAATCTTAATACAGCAGAATTTTATGCATTTGTAGTCAATAATGAGCATTTGTTAAAAGAGGAATTTCGTGAAGTTACTGCTGAAATGTCAAAGCAGAACGCTTTTAATTTTTACCCGAAGACATCAATGTTTTATATACCGGAACAGGATTTTTTTAAATATGATTCCGGAGTCAAAGATGAAGTAGAATATCTGAACAATGCATATCAGGAATATACCTCCGGTTATGCCACAAGTCTTGTGAGAAGTACTTGTGAAATGCTGTTTGAGCAGTATTGCGAGGGCAGAGATGATATTGACTGGGTATATAAAAATGGCGATACCGGACAACAGTATTTTTCTATTGTATATGCAAATGGAATTGAAAAACAAAAATTATTTTATGCGGATTATATTGTAAAAATGAAGGATGGAACGGTTTGGGTTATTGAAACCAAAGGCGGTGAATACAAGGGAAAAGATAAGAATATTGACCGTCAGATAGAAAACAAGTTCAATGCGTTCAAAGATTATGCAAAAGCCAAAGGTATTCAATGGGGATTTGTTCGTGATAAGGATAGCCGTCTTTATATCAATAATACAGAATTCGCAGAAAGTATGTCAGATGAGCATTGGGTGGCGTTGGACAATGTGCTTTAGGAGGATATTTACGATTGGATAATTGGAACAATATATTGAATGAGGACGTTTTGAAATTTAATATAAATTTTGCGGCTTTATTTGTGCTTAATTTTGAATGTTTAAAAGATTATATTATTACACAGCCTAGTGTACTGACCTGTTGATATTTAATTAAATAATTCTGGTAACCACAGCTGTTTTGATATATAATAAAAGAAACGGCGGTGATTCCTATGGCAAGACCTAAAAAGTATAATATCCATCTCACAGAAGAAGAATTTAGAAAGTTGAAATCTGTTATCCGTAAGAAGGAAACTTCAAAAACTATCCGCAGCAGATGCCAGGTTATTCTTGATCCGGACGAGGCGCATGGAAAAGTTTTAACTCATGAACAAAGCGCAAAGTCCAATGGTGTCTGTATGGCAACCGTCACCAATACTGTGACGAAATACATCAATGGCGGCATTGACGCAGTTACTGAATTTAAAAGGAACATAAATTCAGATAATGCAAGGCGCAAGGTTGACGGGCGTACAGAGGCCCGGCTGATTGAACTTGCCTGCGGCCCCGTTCCAGAAGGGCACTCCCGGTGGACAATCCGTCTGCCTGAGGAAAAATCCAAAGTGGTTCCGGAAACCCCTGTGGGCAGGGAGGCAATCCGCAATGCCCTAAAAAAAACAAACTTCGACCTCACAAAAACGACTACTGGTGCATCCCGTCAAAAGAAGACCCGGAATTCATAGCCTGCATGGAGGATATCCCTGATGTTTACGAACGCCCCTATGATGAAAATCGTCCGGTTGTGTGTATGGACGAAAAACCATATCAGCTTTTGGGAGAGTCCAGGGAGCCTTTGCCAATGATTCCCGGAAGTGACCGGAAAACCGATTCGGAATATGTCCGCAATGGTACGGTCAGCATCTTTGCCTTCGTGGAACCGCTCGGAGGGATGCACCATGTGAGTGTCCGGGAACACCGTACAGCCGTCGACCGGGCAGAGGAAATCAGGTATCTGGTGGACATCATGTACCCTGATGCCGAGAAGATCGTCCTTGTGATGGATAATCTGAACACACATAAAGCAGCTTCCCTGTACAAACGGTATCCGCCTGAAGAAGCAAGACGCATCATAAAAAAATTGGAGATACATTATACGCCAAAGCATGGGAGCTGGCCGGACATTGCAGAAATAGAGCTTAATGTAATGACCAGGCAATGTCTCAGCCGCCGCATCGCTGAAACAGGACTGTTACGCAAAGAACTGTCCGCATGGGAAACGGAGCGGAATACAGTGGCGGCAAAGGTCAGCTGGCAGTTCCGGACTACTGATGCCAGAATAAAGCTCAGTTCCTTATACCCTGTATTTACTGCTGCCTCTTGATGAGGTGATAGTAATGCTAAATATCAACAGGTCAGTACACTAGAACTTTTTACAGTGATGTTTTAATCAAGGATGGAGAACTATGCTGTGAGGAAACAGAAGAATATAAAAAGGAAGTGCGGTCACTAGAGAAAAATATAGAGAATGCTTCGTTGCGCTGGTTTATGAATACAGATGCTATTACAGAAGAAGATTATAATTTATATCAAGAACTGCGGGAAAGAAGAAATGATATTACGCATGAACTTTTGAAAAATCTAAATAATGGTTTTAATGAAACAGATGCAAAGCTGTATGTAAAGTTATTAGAATTATATCAAAAAATTGACAAATGGTGGATAAATGAAATAGAAATTCCAATATCAGGGGAGGTATTGCCGGATGAATATGATTCGGAACAGGTATTGGGCGGACAGGCAATGATACTATCAATAATTAACGATATTATTTTTGATAACAATAAAGAGAGATATAAAAATCTGTTAGATGAATTAAAGAAATTGGGAATAGTTTAATATAAGATGAATATTAGTGAATACTTTTAATAATGATAGGAGCATAATATGCCGGAAGAAAAGGATTTGACATCTAGGAGATGTACAATCAGTCAGTTAAAAACACATGAAATGTGCGATAGTATCTTAGAGCAATTAGAAAAAGCGATTTCTTTAAAAGAAGATGGATTAATTTTGGAATCAGATGCCGTAATCAATTTGTTGTTATTGGAAGTTGAAAAAATAAGGGTACAATTTGATGAGCCAAAAGAGAAAACTGAAAATCTGAATTTTGATAAAAGTACATTGCCAAGGCGAGGTCAGCTTCTCGCTGAAAATGATATGGTTATATTAAGGACTATATCAGATGAGGATTATGAAGATTATATGAAAGTATCCTACGAATGCGCTATTATGAAAAGTGCTTTTAAGGAAGATGCTTTTAAAAAGGATTTATGGGAATCATTTTTATTTGATACAGCCGCGAACTTTTCTATTTTTGACAAGGTAACGGGAGAATATGTGGGTTATTGTGGAATAAAAAATTTGAGTGCCGAGAATTGGGAATTAGTAATAGAACTTTTAAAGAAATATAGGCATCGGGGATATGGATATCATGCGCTTGTAGTAATGTTAAATGCTCTAACGGAATTGACAGGAAAAACTACATATAGAAGCAGGGTTGACTCTGACAATTATGCTTCACAGAATCTTATGAAAAAACTTGGAGCGAAACCTAACGGAATCAGCGAAATGTTTATTCATGGAGAAGATTTACGTAAGTTTCAAGAAGAAAACAAAGATTTAATTGATGATAAACTAAGAAAATTAGCAAAGGAGTTTCATGTTGCTCCGATTGATTTGATTGGGCATGTGTTGGAGTTTCGTATTGACTGGAAGTCAACGGATTTATAGAATTAGGTGGGCAGAAAGGCAGTAAATTATGAAATACTCGATAGGATTGGCGGTAAAAGATGATTACGATAAAATTGTGCGGCTTTACGAAAAGGCATTTGAGCATAGAGAAGGTATAGTTGCGAAATATTATACAGGCTTTAATGAGTATTTATCCTTTTTTGTTAATAGGAATAACGCATTTATAGTGGAAGAAGATGATACGATTTGCGGTGCTGTATTGGTGCATGAAACACCTGACATGTTTTGTGGTCGCTCATTATACATTGAGTTTTTGGCTGTTTTGCCCGATTATCAAAATAAAGGCGTGGGTAGGGCATTGATTGAGTATGTCTGTGGTGAGGCGCACAGAAGGGGGATTACAGAAGTTTCTATCCGTACTGCCTGTTATAAAGATGCATATCTGATATATCGCCATATGGGTTTTCGGGATTCTCAAAGCGATTGTCGGTTTTTAACGATGAATTTGAAAAAGATAGATACAGATGTGGACTAAGTATGGTTGCATTTTCCCTTCGTATTGAATGAAGACCAATGAGTTTATAGAATGAGGAGAAGGCTTTTGAGCGACAAAAGAAATGACTTTATTGCAGATAATGAGTTTGCATTATATGGAGAAAAAATCATTGTAAGTCTGCTGAATCAATCAAATGTGGAATGCTATTTGTCTACATATAAAAGGGCGTCTGCTTTTTCAAAAGTATATGAGATGATGCCTGATTTCTGGGAGCATCCGTGTGGGTGTATTAAAGATTATGCTGACGGAAAACGGGACAGCAAAGCAAGGTACTTGATAACTGAAAAAGTATCATTGCGGGGAGTAGGTTTCATTGAATTAGACTATAGTAATGTGGAAATGCCGGAAATAGATATTGCAATACTTGATGAGTATCAGGGAAAAGGCTATGCCTTTGAAGCATCCAAGATACTGTGTGTAAATGTATTTGAAAATGAATCAGTGGAGTGTATTGTTTGGAACGCTTTCCGTTCAAATAAAGCAAGCTGTAGGATAGCTGAGAAGTTGGGCGGTAAGGTAGTAGAAGGAAAAAATTTGGTAGTGGAAGCTATGCGGGCAGCAGGATTAAAAGTGAATCCAGCAGAATATGCGGAAGCTCCTGCGACAGTGACATATGAGATTAGAAAAATGATATTTATTAACAGATTTTGCAATAGGAATTGTATGTGAGAAAAATTTTTATTAATGACAGGATGGGAGATGTATTGAATGAAAACGTTTGCTGAATTAAGCATGGATTTTTTATTTGATACATCTTTTTTATTGCCGCTTTTGCAATTTTATTATAATTAAGGGGGCAGGGGATTTTTCCTCTGTTAGCAATTTTTATAGAATCTCCTCATGGGAATTTTATAAAAAACTGTCTGTGGACGTCCATAGGCAGTGCTTGCTATTTTATTCTGCGTATATACGCAGGCAGTGCTTGCTATTATGCTCTGTGTCATGACACAGGGAGTGCTTGCTGTTTCGGTGAGATGAACAAATGGATTTTAAGTTGTATGGTTAGTCTGTCCAAAAACGATACCAGTGTTGCCGCCCATTTTGACAGAAAAATTTTGAAAAAGTTTTTGTAAATAGGAAGGAATTTTGCATATTTACTATGTAGAATAATCTTTAAGGCATATGAAATAAAAGCCTGTTTGAAAACTGAATATTGCAATATGCGTACAGGACGTGAGGATATGTGTAGCCACAATGTAGGTGCGCCATGATATGCTCGCTTTAATCCATTTTCAGGCAAATGTGAAGAAATGGAAAACAAACCTCTGAAGCGAAGGCATTGAGCGATAAAAACCTGACAAAATGCACAGCAGTTGTGCGGGGCGATGAAGCATATCTGTGATAATGATACTTCTGAATTTTTGATTTAAATTCAGTCATATAATGACGGTGTGATTCCGATGTGGGCAGCGTAATGACCTGTCACTTGTATGTAGGTTTATGGATTAAAGTAAAGGAAAAATTGACGGGAAATTTGTAATTTTTAGAATGAAAACAGCGTAAGGGCAGTTATGAACGTAACAGTTTATAGCTGTCTTTTTTTGCGTTTATATGGGAGGGATATTTATGACTGATGAATGGAGCGGATTGGCAGATATGCTTGCAAATTTGATTGAAAAATATGCGTCAGATTTAGATATAGAAAATTTACCTGATATAGCAGGAGACAATCATGCGGAAGACGATGGAAATAAAGCAGAAGAATTGTCAAAAAATTGAAGGAGATATCTTGCTAATAATGGTCACAAAAGATATAATAAACATGATAAGAGTGTCCAAACTATTGCTGGAGAAAATACCAAATAACGAGGTGACTATGGATTATAGAGAAGAAATTGGAAACTCAAATATGATAATTTATACAACAGAAGATGGCTTATCAAAGATTGAAACAATCTTTGATGGCGATACGGTCTGGCTGTCAAAGGCGCAGATGGCGGAGTTATTTCAGAGAGACCGTTCTGTAATTTCAAAACACATAAAAAATATATTTGAAGAAGGCGAGCTTTCCAGGGAAGGTAATGTGCAAATTTTGCACATTGCAAATTCAGATAAGCCCGTAGAATTTTATAATCTCGATGTAATCATTTCTGTTGGTTATCGTGTGAAATCAAAACGAGGCACGCAGTTCAGGATATGGGCAACCGGAATTTTGAAAGAGTATATGCGTAAAGGCTTTGCGCTGGATGATGAACGCTTGAAAAACTTAGGCGGCGGTGGATATTTTAAAGAACTGCTTGAACGAATCAGAGATATTCGTGCGTCTGAAAAGGTGTTTTACAGGCAGG
>OFGR01000899.1_pt1 | contig 26885 bp, 30 predicted proteins | sample 1521811 | NCBI WGS metagenome assembly OFGR01 (sample SAMEA3504098, study PRJEB24116) | mouse gut metagenome | biome: mouse gut; feature: mouse-associated habitat; material: faeces | place: Denmark | collected 2011
AGAAACGCTCCCTCACGGAGATATGGCGGCAGCTCACGATCCCGCCGGATGCCGGCTCCTTTGAAACACTGATCCTCAATGTGTGTTCCATGCCCATGACCTCCATTTCCGAAGGGCGGCTGTTTTCATGCCCTTCACTATACGGAGATTTGAATGCCCTTTTGGATACCCGCATTTAAAAATTTTTCTTGAAAATTTTCTTTGCAGCTTCAATTGACTTCACGACTGCCCGGTGCTGTACCTTTTCCTCCCGCGCAATCTCACGCATGGACTTCCCTTCTGCAAGCATCAAAAGCCTCCGCCTCTGCACTTCCGACAGCCTGTCCAATGCATGGGCGATACGCTCCGTATCCAGCTCCTGCTCTATCTGCGTTTCCGGCGTTTCTCCGTCAGAATACTCTGCGCCTTCATACTGTATGGCCTCCAGTGAATAGCAGTGGTAGCTTTCCTTCCGTGCGAGGTTACCCTCCAGACGCCTTGATTCAGTGATCACGGCTCCGATGGATTCATCCACCTCAACCTCTACCACAGTTCCGTCCACAAACTTGTATTTAATTTTCATTCAGATTTCCTCCAGTCTTGAAATTTTGTTAAATGGTTTTCAAGACCGAAGGGGCGGCGCACGCCCTCTGAACGGAGGCTGTTGCCTGCATTTCATGACGCAAAAAAAGCGCACCGGAAGAGTATCCGGTACGCCCGAAATAAAAACTATGTATCTTTTTACATTTTTATTGGGAAACAGATAGAAATGTGTCGAATAAAAAAATGCCGCAGTCCCCTTGGAATGGACTGCGGTATGTACAGAAAATAGATATTGTTTGGTCGCGGGTATCGGGAATCTGTTCCCTGCTCGTGCCATGCCCATGGTATCCCCTTTCGTGGGGACAGCATTTCGTTCCGGCTTCCCCGACAGTCTGCCGGTGCCTCCCATGGTAAGCCCCTGCAGGGCCGTTCCGCGGTATGGCCTGTCCTTTCTCTGAACAATAGAAAACACCCAGCATAGTGCAGCCGGGACGGCTGCCTTCATCGGGTGTATGTGGCGTTCTTTATTTTCTTAGGTTGTTCCCTCCCTGTCTAAAGGGGCTGTATCTTGTCAGCCGTAGCTAAAAACAGCGGGCGCACTGCAATCCACATTCATCATAAAACGCAGCACTCCCGCCAAAATGTATGTATCGCTCTTTTTTACTATTTTTAATGTATTGCGGAGAATTCCAACACCGGCATCACTGTGGTGTCAAGGGTGCATCTCCCACATCGGCTGTCTCAAAAAAGCCTCTTTGTTTTGTTCGCAATCCGTACCAGCGTAAGCATCACCGGCACTTCGGTCAGCACCCCCACTGTCGTAGCAAGGGCCGCAGGACTGGTTGTTCCAAAAAGGGCAACTGCCACTGCTACCGCCAGTTCAAAGAAATTGGAGGCACCAATCATCCCCGCCGGCGCAGCAATATCATGGGGCAGCTTCAGCAGCCTGCTGGCAATATAGGCCAGGAAGAATATCAGGAAAGTCTGGATGATCAGCGGCACGGCAATCAGTACAATATGCAGCGGATTCCCCAAAATCACCTCGCTCTGCCCCATAAAGATCAGCACCAATGTAAGCAGAAGCCCTATTGTCGTTACTGAATCAAATTTATGTATAAACACATTTTCAAAATAATCCAGGCCCCTTTCCCTCACGACAAGAATCCTGGTCAGAATACCACCGGCGAGCGGGATCACCACAAAAAGCACCACACTCAAAAACAGCGTGTCTGTGGGTACTGATACATTGGAAACGCCGAGCAGGAACTTTACGATTGGCACAAATGCAATCAGAATGATCAGGTCATTCGTAGCCACCTGGACCACGGTATAAGCCGGATTCCCTTTTGTCAGCGTACTCCACACGAACACCATTGCGGTACAGGGCGCAGCTCCCAAAAGGACGGCGCCAGCAAGATATTCTGTTGCCAGTCCCTGCGCGATGAATGCCTTGAATACCGTAAAAAAGAACAGGGATGCAATCCCATACATGGTAAATGGCTTAATGAGCCAGTTTACAACCCATGTCACAAAAAGCCCTTTCGGATTTTTTCCAACATTCCGCACACTTTGGAAATCCACCTTCAGCATCATGGGATAGATCATCACCCAGATCAGCACCGCCATGGGAATGGATACCCTCGCATATTCAAACCGGTTCAGAAATGATGGCAGAGCCGGGATAAAATGCCCCAAAAGGACACCGACAACCATGCAAAGGAATACCCAAACGGTCAGGTACCGCTGAAAAAAGCTGATACCCGGATTGTTTTCTTTTTTCATTGTCACATCCTCCTATCAAATCGATTTTTATCAAAGTATTCTGTTTTAAGAAAGCCGAAACAGGCATTGCCGGCATCGGCTTCTCTTTTTAACTAAGTTTTCTTTTTAACTGAATCACTTTCTCTTCAATCCGGCGGATGGTATCTAAAAACACTTCATCCGATTGGCCGCTTGGATCATCCAGCCCCCAATTCTCTGTGTACTGGCCTGCAAGGTTCGGGCAGCTCACATTGCATCCCATCAAAACGACTACATCCGGCGCAGGAATATCAGAAATCAGCTTGCTGCGCTGAGCCTGCTCCATATCAATGCCATAAACCTGCTTCATCAGCCGCACGGCATCAGGGTTGATATGGTCTTTCAGTTCCGTACCGGCAGAATAGCTTTCAAACACATCCGATGCCAGTTCCCTGCCCAGCGCTTCCGCAATCTGGCTGCGGCAGGAATTGTGGACACATACAAAAGCCACTTTCGGTTTTCCGGCACACTGGATTTCCGTCCTGCCGCCCGCAGAATTAACAGCCGGATACATCTCCTTACTCATACTTGCGGAGCAGTTTCTCCACTTCCGCAGCCTTCAGCACCTTGCCCATGGAAGCCACTTTCTCATTGACCACGAGGGCAGGCATACTCATCACGCCATACTTTGTGATCTCCTCCATATCTGTCACATATCCGACTTCTATATCCAACCCCATTGCCTTGACTGCCTCCTTCGCGCTTTCCAGCAAAGCATGGCAGTTTTTACAGCCGGAGCCAAGAACCTTGATGCAGCAGATACCGCTGCTCTCCCCGGAACAGCACTCTGTTTCTCCTGTCGCTTCGGATGAACATCCGCAGGAACATCCGCAATCAGATGGCTGCTCCTCTTTTGCCTCCGTACCGTTTTCCTCAACAATTTCCATGTTGCAGCAGCCGCCGGATTTCTTTCCGCCAAACAGCCCCGATAAAAAACCTTTTTTCTCGCTCATGTTGATTACCTCCAAAATTAAATTGATTTATGAAAAGCGGCAAAATATGCCTGCCTCTTCCAAGATTATAAAATAAAGTTAAATACATAGCCCGTAATTACCGCAACCGCAAAAATACAAAGGACAAACGCAATCACCATCTTCTTTTTGAAAATGGACCCCAGCAGGGATACTTCCGGTATGCTTGCCCCGGCGCCGCCCAATATCAGTGCGATCATAACCCCAGGCGCCACGCCTTTTGAGATCAGGATGCTTGCAACCGGTATCATGGTTTCTGTCCGGATATACATGGGAATGCCGACCACTGCCGCAAGAGGGACCGCCCACAGATTGGAAGCGCCCGCAAAATTCGCCAGCAGATCGGTAGGGACAAATTCATAAATGAATGCGCCAATCCCGGCACCCAGCAGCAGGAAAAGGACTACGCTGCGGAACAGGGTAAACGCCTCTTTCAAAGAAACCTTGACTGCCATCCATTGTTTCTGCCAAAAAGTCCCCTGAAGTTTCTCCCAACATATGCCGTCCTGATGCCCGCCCTTAACGCTGACATTTTTTATCTCCTTTTCAAACCCCGCCTTATCTAAAACCAAGCCCATCACAACAGCGAATGTAAAAGTAAAAATTGCGTATACAACTGTTGCCTTTACTCCAAAGAAAGCCAGCATCAGCGTGATGATAGCCGGATTTAAAATAGGGGATGTCAGCAAAAAGGAAATCGCCCCGCAAAATGGAGCCCCGCTCTTAAACAAGCCGACCAGCACTGGGATTGTTGAACAGGAGCAGAACGGTGTAACTGCGCCCAACAAGGCACCAAGGACGCTGTTCAGTCCTTTCCTCGGAGTTGTCAGAATGCGTTTAATCCGCTCCTGTGAAATATAAACCTGCAGCAGGGCAACCACAAAGCTGATCCCAATAAACAGCCCGAACAATTCCCCAAACAGCATCAGGAATGTTTTGCCCGCATTAATAAGGGTTTCTGTGTTAAATGTCATATTCAAATACCTCACCTTTCTGAAATTTTATTTGTTGCAATCCCATAAAAGTGAGCTGCCTATCGGGAACGGCAGTGCAGCCTGCAGCCACATATGCACATATCATCCACCTCATAACTTGATACGTTTTATTAAAATGCAATCCAAAACATATACAGACCGATGAGCAGGATTGCCGTACCCATCACGATTTTCAAAACGGCAGCAGCCTTTTTATATTTTTCACTGCCGTTTATCTTCTGCACAAAACCCACCGAAGTGCCTGCAACCATGACAAGGGTGCTGTGTCCTATGGAATAACAGAGCATCAGCACAATGCCCCATGCCAGGTTTCCACCACCAGCCAAAATCCCCAGCAGAACGATCAGCACCGGAGTTGCACAGGGGGATGAAAAAACACCTCCCAAAATGCCGGCTGCAAAAGCCCCAAGGAATCCACGGCATGTATTTTTTGACAGCAGATTGGTGCTTGGGATGAAATTGAATATCTCCCAGGTCTGCAAAGCCATAAGAACCATCAGCACCCCAAGCAGGATATTCCACCACCCTGCAGAAGTCCCCATCAGCTTTCCGGCGGCCGAAGCCACTACCCCAAGTACCGTAAAGGTTACTGCGGTTCCTGCTGAAAAAGTCAGGGACAGCCAAAATGCCTTTCGTGTATCCTTCTGGCCGGTTCCTCCCACATATCCGATAACCAGCGGCACATTGGATAATGCACACGGCGTCACGGAGGTAAGCACTCCGGCAAACAGTGCAAGCAGAGGCGCAAGCCATGGAGTCTGGCCTATCATGGACGATAGGCTGTCAAGCCAGTTCTCTATCATTCGCCTACCCCCATTTCCGCAAGTATCATCCGCATCTGTTCTTCGGTCAGACCTCCTTGATGCACCGTAAAGACGTGTTCCCCCGTATCCTTTGACATATATTGGACAAACTCAATCTGTCCAGCCAGCTCATCACTTGGCACGAATGGCGTGCCGTCTGCATTTACGATCACCTGCGTCGGGATTACCTGCACCGGCACGTTATTTGCCGCTTCCGTATATTTCCACACATCCACAAACTTAATGAATGCCACATTTTCCATTTCCTTATTCATCGTTTCCAGCACAGGGGCCATCTGCTTGCACGGGATGCAGGAGTCTGATCCATAGTCTATGATCATGGGCAGGCCATAAGAGGACATCATTTCAAAGTCAATCGCCTCCGTAGCGGCCAGGGAAAAATCCGCCCCTCCTTCCGGCACTGCCGCCTCCTCAATGCCATCACTCTCCTGTTTGGATACCGGGGGATTCTTTATCAGATAAATCCCCGCGATAACCGCCAAAATGATACACGGTACCAGTATTTGAAGAATCCTTTTTCTTTTCATAGCGCCCTCCTACATCAGCAAATACTGGAATACATTAAACAGGTACCCGACAATGATGATCCCAAGGGAACAGATTCCGATGAAGAGCCCCAGCAGCTTCGGCTTGACTGCTTTGCGGAGCATGATGATGGAAGGAAGGCTCAGTGTTGTAACAGCCATCATGAAGCTGAGTATCGTGCCGAGCTGCGCACCTTTTGCCAGCAGTGCTTCCGCAACAGGAATCGTGCCAAAAATGTCAGCATACATAGGCACCCCTACCAGAACCGCCAAAATCACGCCGAACGGGTTATTGCTTCCAAGAACCGCCTGTATCCAACTTTCAGGAATCCAGTTATGGATGACCGCCCCAATTCCCACGCCAATCAGAATGTAGGGAAACACTTTCTTAAATGTTTCAGCCACCTGCTCCCTGGCAAACACCAACCGGTCCTTTACGGTCAGCTCCTCTGATTCGATATCCACGCTGCTTGCGTTGCGGATAAATTCTTCCACATGGTTTTCCATGTGCATTTTTTCTATGATCGTGCCGCCAACCACGGCAATCACCAGACCAATCACCACATACACAATAGCAATTTTCGCCCCGAATATGCTCATCAGCAATACCAGGCTGCCGAGGTCAACCATTGGAGAGGAAATCAAAAAGGAAAATGTCACGCCAAGGGGCAGTCCGGCGCTCGTAAATCCAATGAACAGCGGGATTGACGAGCAGGAGCAGAACGGCGTCACCGTACCAAGCAGGGCAGCGATAATATTTGCCCATATCCCGTGGAACCGCCCTAAAATTTTCTTGCTCCGTTCCGGCGGGAAGTAACTTTGGATATAGGAAATCATAAAAATCAGGAAACAAAGCAGCACTGTGATTTTTATAACATCATAAATGAAAAACTGGATGCTCCCGCCCCACCGCGTTGATGTGTCCAGCCCTACAGCCGAAAGGCCGTTTCCTATAACTACATTGAGCCATTTCATTCCAAGCACCTGGTCCTGAATGAAAAGCCAGATCGAACGTAATACTTCCATAAACCAATATCTCCTTTCAAATTGACATATTCAAAACTGTCGAAGTGTTGTCCTAAAGATTAGCCATCCTGAAAACGATGGCCTCTTTATCTATCGCAACAACTCCCATTTTCTCCGCTGAAGGCTTCCAACGACAACTGCTGCTCCAGTAATTTTCTTGCACAGTCCGCGCCCTCCTGACTAATGGAATAGTATACCCATTTTCCATCTTTACGCCCCTGCACTATGCCTGCATCACACAGTATCTTCATATGATGGGAAAGGGTCGACTGCGTAATATGCAGATCATCCAACAGCTTGCAGGCACACTTTTCTCCTGTGCGGAGCATCTCCAAAATCCGCAGCCTGTTTTCATCACAGAATGCTTTGAACACTCGCGCCGTATCATTATATGCAGATGCCAATTTTTTCACCTCACATTCACGTTTTTCAATCTATACTCTTATTATATTCACACATTCAAAATTGTCAATATGTTTTCAAAAAATTTTTTTCACACGTCTCCTCCTTAGCCTTGTCCACTCAGCCTGCCGCACCCAAAACATATCTGTCATGCTGTTTGATTGATTCCACCGCTCTTGCCACACTCCATGTTTTCCAATGCTTGTGGTAATACGTTGTCTTCCGGCTGTGCTTATGGTAAATCATGATAGGTACATCCACGCCACCCGGATTTTTGCAAATAATCCAACAGTGTCTTGTGTTATTGGAAAGGAATTCAATGTACCGCTCCGTTTCCCTTATGATGGTGAAGTAATCCTCCCCGATCAGTTTTTTCTCTTTATTCGTGAACATAATTTCTCCTTTTTGGAATTTCAATGGCAGATTAAAAGATTTAACGATTGCCAAGCAATCGTTAAAAAGAGGTGCAAAATCAGAAAACGGAACTGCTCCCGCACACGGAAACAGGCTCAAAAAACGAAAAAATAAAACCGCAGAACCCGCGAAATGCCTTATTTTCAGGCTTTTCTGCGGTTTCCCATTGTATCAATTTCGTTGTTGCGATGTTCATAGCGGCGACAAGCATAAAGTCCGCAGGGAACTCGTAGCCCCCTCGCGCCCTGTTTATTCTGATCTTCCGCTCTTCCAGGGGCTGTCTTAATACTTCAAGCACCTGCTTTTTAAATTCTGCAAGCTCATCTAAAAACAATACCCCGCCATGCGCCAGGCTGATTTCCCCCGGAGAAGGAATAAGCCCTCCTCCTGTAAGGGCAGCTCTCGTCACTGTGTGGTGCACGCTCCTGAAAGGCCGCTCCTTCATCAGCGGATTCTCCTTGTCTACCATCCCCAGGACGCTGTATATCCTTGTTATCTCCAGGCTTTCTTCATATGAAGGCTTTGGAAGAATTGTGGGAATCCTCCGGGCAACCATCGATTTCCCGCTGCCTGGAGGACCGATCAGCAGAATATTGTGGCCGCCTGCCACCGCTACTTCCACAGCCCGTTTCACGGCATCCTGCCCCTGGATATCTCCAAAGTCTACCTCATCCTCCCTGCATGTCCTGCCTGCGCCGCCGCAGGATCTTTCCGCGCATGGGAGCTGTGTTTCCCCTTTCAGAAACCCCACAGCCTGTCCGAGAGTTTCCGCCCCGAACACCTCAATACCGTCCGCCAATGCTCCCTCGGACGCGTTTCCCTGTGGGAGGATGCATCTCGTGCATCCAAGATTCCGCGCTTCTGCCACGATTGGAAGGACTCCCGGAACTTCCCTCAAGCTTCCGTCCAGGCTCAGTTCACCGATTACCATTGTTCCTTCCAGCTTTTTCCCCGGAATTTCTCCAAGAGCCGCCAGCATGGACAGCGCGATGGGAAAGTCAAAGGACGCCCCCCTTTTCCTGACGGTCGCCGGAGCCAGGTTGATGATAATCTTTTTCGCGGGAATCTGAACGCCGGAATTATGTATCGCAGTCTTCACCCGCTCTGACGCCTCCTTTACCTCCGACGACAGATAGCCCACCATATGTATCATCGGAAGGCCGTTGCTTATATCTGCCTCTACGTGCACAGGCTCAACATGGAGACCATCGATAGCCGCAGACATTACTGTGCTGAATGACATTTGCACACTCCTTTCTTCTGTTTAAGATCAATCATAAGTGATAGCAGGCCGAATCGGCCGGATAAATGACCGGAGACTGACTGGGGGAAGAAACCCCCGTCTCCAAAAATATGCTTATATCTTATCGGAAATGCAAAAGAATGTCAACATTAAAAATGCTCTCTTAAAAATACTCTCTCAGCTTTTCAATCGCGCTCTTCTCGATTCTTGAAACGTAAGAACGAGAGATGCCCAGATGCTTTGCTATCTCCCGCTGCGTATACTCTTCCTCATTATACAGGCCATATCTCATCTTAAGCACCAAGCGCTCCCTGGGCGACAGCTCCGACTCCACTTTCCGGTACAGCATCTTGATGTCATCCTTAAGCTCCGCCTTGTGGTGGGCGTCATCCTCATTTGTTTCTATAATGTCAAAAAGCTGTATCTCATTTCCTTCTCTGTCCGTTCCGATCGGTTCATACAGAGACACTTCTCTGGAAGACTTCTTCTTCGCCCGGAGATTCATAAGGATCTCGTTCTCTATACATCTGGCGGCATAGGTTCCGAGCCTTACGCTCTTGTCAGGGTTGAATGTAACCACCGCTTTGATAAGCCCGATAGTTCCCACTGACAGGAGGTCTTCGTTGTCTTCTTCCAGCGTCTGGTATTTCTTGACGATATGAGCCACAAGGCGCAGGTTTCTTTCAATAAGGACATGTTTAGCCTCTAAGTCACCCTCCGTATATTTTTGCATATAATAATTTTCTTCAGCGGCGGTGAGTGGTTGGGGAAATGATTTCAAAAAAAAGCACCTCTTGGCGTACTTAATAACAGTGTATGTGCAAGAGGGGCTTTTTGTGCTTTTCCATATATTTAAAGGTTAGTTATTTTGCCGCAACGGCTCCTCGCGGCGCAGGATATCGTAAATGTCAGGGGCCTCGGTAAGCTCCACGAAAAGCACCTGTTTGGGGTGGGGGGCGCTCTCCTGCAGGGTGCCGTCTTCGGCAGCGATGCTTTTTACCGTCACGGATATGTTGCGGCCGTCGGGTTTCATGATCTCGACAGCCTCGCCGACGTTGAATTTGTTGCGCTGCTCAATGCGGCAAGTATTTCCCTTCACTTCACCCACTATCCCCAGATAGGTGTATTCTTTTACATACGTGTTGCTGTCGTAAATCTGGCTCTCATCCCCGGGCTTTCCAAAGTAGAATCCTGTCGTGAACTGACGGTAGGTACAGTTCGATATCTGGTCTAAATACCAGGGCATGTTTTCTTTGTACTTTTGGGGTGATTCCAGGTAATCGCTGATGGCTTTCCGATAGGTCCGCGCCACGGTCGCAACATAGAGGGCGGTCTTCATGCGCCCTTCTATCTTAAAGCTGTTGATTCCCGCCTCGATCATCTCCGGGATATGCTCTATCATGCACAGGTCTTTTGAGTTAAAGATAAAAGTTCCCCGCTCATTTTCATAGACCGGCATGTATTCCCCAGGCCGGGTCTCCTCAACCACCGCGTATTTCCAGCGGCACGGATGAGTGCAGGCTCCGTGATTCGCATCCCTGCCTGTAAAATAATTGCTCAAAAGGCACCTTCCGGAATAAGAAATGCACATGGCTCCGTGTATAAAACTTTCAATCTCCATCTCTTCCGGGATATTTTCCCGGATCTCCCGGATCTCTTTTAATGACAGCTCCCTTGCGGAGACAACGCGCTTTGCTCCAAGTTCCCACCAGAAACGGTAAGTGCCGTAGTTCGTATTGTTGGCCTGAGTGCTCACATGCCTCTCAATCTCCGGGCAAATTTCCTTTGCCATCATAAAAATTGCCGGATCCGCGATAATCAGCGCGTCCGGCCCCAGGGCTTTCAGTTCCCTCAGATATTCTTCCACTCCCGGAAGGTCTTCATTATGCGCCAGTATGTTCACCGTGACATGCACTCTGGCTCCGTGACGGTGGGCAAACTCAATTCCTTCCCTCATGTCTTCCATGGAAAAATTTTTAGCCTTGGCGCGAAGCCCAAAAGCCTGGCCGCCCACATATACCGCGTCGGCTCCGTATATCACTGCCGTCTTCAGAACTTCCAGGCTGCTTGCCGGAATCAGAAGTTCCGGGCGTCTTTTTTTATCTCTCATCTTCATTCCTCTTTCCGCTCCTTCTTCACGCTCAGCGCCACTCCGTCTCCCAGAGGAATGATGGAGGTCTGAAGGCAGTCCGCGTGTTTCAGCTCATACAAAAACTCCCTCATGCGGCTGTGGATCGTCCGGTTCCTCCTCTCAACGGCAAACCTTGACTCAATCACGTCTCCGTCCTGGAGCACATTGTCCGTCATCATCATGCCTCCCGGCTCAAGAAGGCGCATGGCCTCCGGAAGGTAATGGATGTACTGCCCCTTAGCTGCGTCCATAAAGATAAAGTCATAGCTTCCCTCAAGCGTCTTCATCACATCCAGCGCGTCTCCCTCAAGGAGGGTGACCCGCCCTTCAACCCCTGCCCGCCGGAAATTCTCCCGCGCCGCAAAGATTCGCCTGCGGTAATTCTCGATTGTAGTGACATGGCCGTCTTCCGGCATATACTCACACATTAAAATCGCCGAAAAGCCCACTGCAGTTCCTATCTCCAGCACCCGCCGGGGCTTTTTTGCCGTCATGAGCACTTTCAGGAAACTCTGCGTCTCTTTCCGTATGATCGGAACTGACTGCTCCAGCGCTTCCTGTTCTATCCTCTCAATAATACCACTCTCCGGAGATTCCAGAGAGTGGATATAAGTCGTTATTCTTTCATCGGAAATCATCTTACACATCCATAATTATCGGCAGTATCATCGGTTTCCTCTTAGTTCTCTTCCAGATAAACTCATTCATCCGGTCACGGATCACAAGCTTTATCTTGCTCCAGTCCGCATTTCTCTGATGGCACAGGCAGTCTTCCACTGCATCGGTGAGAATCTGTCTCGCCTCTTCCATCAGCCCCTCGGACTCCCTGACGTAGACAAAACCTCTGGACACGATGTCCGGTCCCGCAAGAAGCTGGTTGCTCCCTTTCTCAAGCGTAAGGACTACGATCAAAATCCCGTCTTCCGCGAGATGCTGGCGGTCACGGAGCACGATATTCCCTACGTCTCCCACTCCAAGCCCGTCTACCAGTATCTCCCCTGTCTGCACCTTGTCCACTACGGCGGCTTTCTCATTGTTTAGCTCCAGCACATCCCCGGAATGGATAAGGAACACGTTTTCCTTCGGTATCCCAAGATTTTTCGCCAGGGCTGCATTCGCCTTCCTGTGCCGGAACTCCCCGTGTACGGGAACCGCATACTTCGGCTTCACAAGGGAATAGATAAGCTTAAGCTCTTCCTGGCATGCATGTCCGGACACATGGGCATCCTGGAAGATCACGTCCGCACCTTTTTCCGACAGCTCGTTGATAACCTTTGACACTGATTTCTCATTTCCCGGAATCGGATTCGAGCTAAAGATTACCGTATCCCCGGGCATGATCGTAACTTTCCGATGCACGTCCGCCGCCATGCGGGAGAGCGCCGCCATGGATTCTCCCTGGCTGCCCGTCGTGATAAGCACGGTCTTTTCCGGCGGATAGTTTTTAAGCTGGTCTATCTCTATCAGAGTGTGTTCCGGAACGCTTAAATAGCCCAGTTCCTGGGCAACCTGGATGATGCTCACCATGCTCCGCCCTTCCACGACTACCTTTCGGCCGTACTTACACGCCGAATTGATGATCTGCTGAACTCTGTCAACATTAGACGCAAAAGTCGCAATGATGATCCTCGTATTCTGATGCTCCGCGAAGATGTGGTCAAATGTGAATCCCACCGTCCGCTCGGACTGAGTAAATCCCGGCCTCTCCGCATTAGTGCTGTCCGTCATAAGCGCCAGAACGCCTTTTTTCCCGATTTCAGCAAACCGCTGCAAATCGATGGCATCTCCAAATACAGGCGTATAATCCACTTTAAAATCACCCGTATGCACCACGATTCCCGCAGGGGAATAGATTGCAAGGGCTGCCGCATCCTGAATGCTGTGGTTCGTCTTGATAAACTCAATACGGAACTGCCCAAGATTAATAGACTGCCCGTGTTTTACCACCTTTCTCCTGGTGCTGCGTAAAAGATTGTGTTCCGTCAGTTTCTTCTCTATGATTCCCATGGTAAGCTTTGTGGCATAGATCGGGAGATTCATCTCCCGGAGGACATATGACAATGCCCCGATATGATCCTCATGCCCATGGGTTATTACAAACCCTTTCACCTTCTGAATATTGTCTTTCAGATATGTGATGTCCGGTATGACCAGATCGATTCCCAGCATGTCGTTTTCCGGGAATGCCAGACCGCAGTCCACCACAATAATACTGTCTTCATACTCAAAGACAGTTATGTTCATTCCAATCTTCTCTAAACCTCCGAGCGGAATGATACGCAATTTTCCGTTGTTCTCTTTTTTCAACGTTCCACCTCCAACTGATTATTTCCGTTTCCTTTCAGGCATTCTCTGCAATGTCCATAGAACTTTAATTCGTGGTCAAGTATGCAGAATCCTGTCGCCCTTTCCACATGGCGCTCCAGCTCGTCCAGCAGGTCGTCCTTAAACGGCTCCACTTTCCCGCATCCTCTGCATATCAAATGATGGTGGTGATGCCTGTTCGGCGCGCCTTCGGTTTCCCCGATCTCATAGCGCGAGCACCCGTCACCCAGATTGATACGATCCACCAACTGCATTTCCATCAACAGCTGCACAGTCCGGTAAATTGTCGCAAGCCCGATCTCCGGGTAATCTTCCTTTACCAGATCATAAATATCCTCAACAGTCATATGCTTGTCTCTGTGGCACTCAAGCACTTCCAACACAAGCAACCGCTGATTCGTTACCTTAAGCCCTTTTTCTTTCAACTTTTGTTTGAATCTTTCCTGATTGATAGGCATAATTTACTATCCTTTCAGAACCTTTGCTTTTGTATATGTAACGCCAGCTACCCGTCTATGTCAACATCCTCCAGGAGTTCCTCGAATACTTTGGAGACCGCCGAAAGCTCGTCGTCGTCTTCCACGATCTCATAGATGCTGTCATCGGAATCCTGAGGCGCGGTATCCTTTAAGATCAGGCACTGCGCGTCCCCTCTCTCCGAATCTGTTACCAGTATATAGGATATCCCGTTGATCTTTGTCTGCTCCAGGACAAAGAACTCTACGGTCTCTGACATTTCTTCGGACGTAAATGCGATTTTCTCCATAATTACCTACCTTTTCCCACTCATAGAAATACTATCCAAATATCCTTGCAATATAAAAACAGCCGCAATTTTATCAATATATTTTTTGCGGTCCTCACGTCTCACTTTGTTTTCAATTAAAGTCCGTTCTGCTTCTACTGTAGTAAGACGCTCATCCCACATGACGACCTCAAGGCCTGTCCGTCTCTTCAGCATCTCACCAAATTCCATCGCTTTTTCCGCACGTTCCCCAATATCATTGTTCATATGCTTTGGAAATCCCACCACGATACGTTCCGCTTCATACTCTGCTGCCAGCTCTTCTATGCGCGCACAGGTTTTCCTCAGCTTATTTTCCTCTTTGCGGTTTATGGTCTCGACTGCCTGCGCGGTAATCCCCAGGGCGTCGCTCACCGCCACCCCCACAGTCTTCGAGCCGTAATCCAGGCCTATTACCCTCATAGCCATCCGTTATGCTCAATATATGTCTTGAGCATCTCTTCCACTAACTCATCCCGCTCCATCTTCATAATCAGGCTTCTCGCGCTGTTATAGCTGGTAATATATGTCGGGTCTCCTGACATAATATATCCGACAATCTGATTCACCGGGTTGTACCCTTTTTCGCTCAGAGCTTTGTACACAATCTCAAGGATATCTTTTGCTTGAATTTGTGGACCGCTTTCTACCTGAAAAAACTGAGTGCTGCTTAAATCCCTCATATACTCACGTCCTCCAAAAATACTTCTTTCTTATTCTAACCTAAAGCCATTCAAAATTCAATGTATTATTTGCAAATGGCTTTCAATTTCTACATTAATTATCTGATTTATCTGATTTTTCTCCGATTTTTGTCTGATTTTGACATATTCCATCGTATGCCCGACCTGATATGTCTCTCCGTCCATGATGGATTCTTCTTCCACCAGCACTTTTCTGGAAGTTCCGATCAGCATCCTCTCATAAGCCTTTTCTTTTTTCCGGCTCATCTCCAAAAGAATTGCGCTTCTCCTCGCTTTTTCCTCTTCAGGTACCTGCCCCGGCATCCCCGCGGCTTTCGTTCCTTCCCGCCTCGAATACTTGAAGATATGGGTTTCATAAAAGTCCGCCTGATCGATAAATGCCCTGGACTCTTCAAACTCTTCCTGCGTCTCCCCCGGAAATCCCACGATAACGTCTGTCGTCAGGGCCGGATTGTCAAAATACTTTCGGAGCAGGACGCATTTCTCATAGTATTCTTCTTTTGTATACCGCCGGTTCATACGCTTTAACGTGGCATTGCACCCGCTTTGCAGCGACAGGTGAAAATGAGGGCAGACTTTACGCAGCGAAGAGAGCCTCACTGCAAATTCTTCCGTGATGATCCCCGGCTCCAGCGAGCCGAGCCTGATCCTCTCAATTCCGTCCACTCCATGCACCTTTTCTATCAGCGGCAGAAGAGTCTCCCCCTCTTCTTTAAAATCCGCCCCGTAAGAGCTTAGATGAATCCCGGTCAGCACAATCTCCTTATAACCCTTGCCCGCCAGTGTCCTCACCTCGTCGAGGACGCTCTCCGGCCGCCTGCTCCTGACCCTTCCCCTGGCAAAGGGAATGATGCAGTAAGAGCAGAATTGGTTGCACCCGTCCTGTACTTTGATGTAAGCCCGGGTATGTTCCGCAGTCTTTCCAAGGCGCAGCTCCTCATACTCCCCCGCATGGCTGATATTGATCCTCCCGTCATAGAAATCACCGCTGTCAAAAGCTCTGCTCCCCCTGTGCTCTTTCTCGTACTCTCTCAATATCTCTATGATGTCTTTCTTCCTGTTATTCCCCACAATGATGTCGATGCAGCTGTCCACGTGCCCTTCCTTCTCCTGCACATAGCATCCCGCAGCTATGACTACCGCATCCGGGTTATTTTTTCTTGCCCGGTGAAGCATCTGCCTGGACTTGCGGTCCGCCATATTTGTCACCGTGCAGGTATTTACCACGTACACGTCTGCCTTCTCTGAAAACGGCACGGTCTCAAAACCGTTCTCCTCGAAAAGCTGCTGCATAGCCTCCGTCTCATATGCGTTTACCTTGCACCCTAAATTGTGAAACGCCGCTTTTTTCATAGGTAGTTCCTTTCTGACATTATTTCAAACATTTTCTTGACTTTTATGGTTCGTGCCTATAATATGGTAATGATAATAAAAGGCATCAAGGAGGTAAAATGAATGAAAACAGTACAAATTTCTTTAAACTCTATCAATAAAGTAAAATCTTTTGTAAACGACATTACAAAGTTCGACTGCGACTTTGACCTTGTATCCGGAAGATATGTCATCGACGCAAAGTCCATCATGGGAATCTTCAGCCTGGATCTGTCCAAATCCATCGAGCTGAACATCCATGCCAGCGAATCAGAAACAGAAGAGATCCTCAAAGTGCTGGAAACATACCTTGTATAGTTTCTGAATGTCCGGGGATCCGCCCTTTTACCAGCCAGACCCACCGCCGGGTGGAATCTGGCCCTTTTTATTTTATATCAATGATCTCTGCCGTATCAACTGCTGTCTGCACAAGCTCATCAATCTTCTCCGACAGCCTTTCCTCCGAACGCCTTATCACGTCCACATTCGGTTTTGTCACAGGATGTTTCGCCACGAAGATCGTGCAGCAGTCCTCAAAGGGCTGGATAGATGTCTCATAAGTACCTATCCTTTCCGCAACTTCCACAATCTCCTGCTTGTCAAACCCAATCAGCGGCCTGTATACCGGAAAGCCGCACACATCGTTCGTCGCCGCAAGGCTCTGCATCGTCTGGCTTGCCACCTGGCCAATGCTCTCCCCTGTGATAAGCCCAAGGCATCCGTCCTTCCCCGCAAAATGCTCCGCGATCCTCATCATATAGCGCCGCATAATGATCGTCAGCTCATCGTGGGGACACCGGTCATAGATATACAGCTGTATGTCCGTGAAATTCACCACATGGAGCTTAATCGGCCCGGAATATTTCGCCACCTGTTTTGCCAGGTCCAAAACCTTCTGCTTTGCCCGCTCGCTTGTGTAGGGCGGCGCATGGAAATATGTCGCCTCTATCCCCACTCCCCTCTTGGAGACCATATAGCCTGCCACAGGACTGTCGATGCCGCCCGAGAGAAGGAGCATCGCCTTTCCGTTTGTCCCTACCGGCATGCCCCCTGCTCCCGGTATGATCTGGGAATACACATAAATCTCATCCCGCACTTCGATATTCACCGTGACATCCGGACGGTGCACATCCACCCGAATGTCCGGAAATGCCTCCAGCACAGCCTCGCCCAGGTCACGGCTGATTTCCATGGAATTTTTCGGATAAGTCTTCTTTGCACGCCTGGACTCCACCTTAAACGTGATTTCCTTATCCGGGTACATCTCATCCATATAAGCAACCACGTCTTCTTTCAATTTTTCAAATCCTTCGTCTGCAAGACGCACCACGGGGCAGATGCCTACCAGGCCGAACACCCTCTTCAAATGCTCCGCGGCCTCTTCATAGTCGTAATCCCCCTCGCAGTCCACATAGATGCGCGCTTGTTTCTTATAGACTTCAAACTGTCCGTCCACATCTTTTAAGGCCCGGCGTACCTGCCGAACCAGCGCATCCTCAAACAGATATCTGTTTTTTCCTTTAATCCCAATCTCACCGTATTTCAGTAAAAATGTATGAAACCTCATTTTTCTTTCTCCTCGCTCTCTTCTACCGCCTCGTGTATTTTCTAAGGGCAGGCACCAGCTCTTTCAGTGTCTCCAGAGTATAATCAATCTCTTCCCCCGTCGTGAATTCCGACATGCTGAACCTGAGCGTGGCATCCAGAAACTCCTGGCCCGCTCCGATTCCTTTCAGCACCCCGCTCACCTGGGGATGGTTAGACGCGCAGGCAGAGCCGGAAGAAACATAGATTCCTCTCTCCTCCAAGGCATGGAGGAGGACCTCGCTGCGGATTCCCGCAAAGCCTACGCTGATGATATGCGGCGCGGAAGTCTCGTCATACAGCCCATGTATAGTCGTATTCTCAATCTCCGACACTCCCTTGATGAAATGCTGCTTTAGAAACCTCATTCCCGCAACTTTCTCATCCAGATTTTCATAGATAAGCTTCGCCGCAAGACCCAGCCCTGCTATTCCCGCCACATTTTCTGTTCCGGAGCGGATATTCCTTTGCTGCTCCCCTCCGAACACGATCGGGTGAATCTTCACCCCGCTGTCAATGTAAAGGGCGCCGATCCCCTTCGGCCCGTGAATCTTATGCCCGCTCACCGAACACATGTCAACTTTCAGCCGTTTTGGGTAAATGCGGTATTTCCCGAACCCCTGCACCGCGTCCACATGGAACAGGATGTTCCGGTTATACGCTTTGACGATCCCTGCCGCCTCCTGAATCGGCTGCACAGAACCCACTTCATTGTTCACGTACATGACCGACACCAGAATCGTGTCTTTGCACAGCGCGCTCTTTAAGGCATCCAGCCTGATCCTCCCGTACCGATCCACCGGGAGGAACGTAACCCGGAAACCTTCCTCCTCCAGATGGCGCATCGTATTGATAATGGCAGGATGCTCGATCGCAGACGTGATGAGATGGTTTCCCGCCCGGCGGTTTGCCCGTGCGGCTCCGATGAGGGCCAGATTATCGCTCTCTGTACCGCCGGATGTGAAGAAAATCTCTTTTTCCTGCACTTTCCACAGCTTTGCCAGCGTTTCTTTCGCTTCTTTTATATATCGTTCTGCCTCCACGCCCTTCTTGTGCATAGAAGACGGATTGCCATAATCCTGGCACATCACCTTGCGTACAAGGTCGCCGACGCTCTCATATGCACATGTTGTCGCAGAATTATCCAGGTACACTTCTTTCATACAAATCTATTCCTTTTTCTTTTCTTTATTATTAGAATATGTGGCTATTCCTCCAGTTGGAACATCAACATGGATAATGTTGCGATTCCGGCTGTTTCTGTCCGGAGAATCCGTTTTCCAAGCGTGATGGCCTTCGCTCCCGCCCTCTGCACTTCCTGCGCCTCCGTCTTTTCAAAGCCGCCCTCGGGCCCGATGAAGATGCCGATGGACTGCCCTGGCTGGAGGCCGCCTATCACCTGCCTTGTATTGCTTATCCCTTCCGCCAGCTCGTAAGGGAACAGCAGTACATCAATGTTCTCTGCCATCTTAAGAGCCTCCTCCCAGAACAGAACTTTTTCTATCTCAGGAACAAGCCCTCTTCCAGACTGTTTCGCCGCGCCCTTTGCTATCTCCTGCCATCTCCGCCTTTTCTTGTCTGCCCTTTCTCCGCTGAGTTTCACTACAGAACGTCGCATTGCTACTGGAATGACCTTATAGACTCCAAGCTCCACTGATTTCTGTACGATAAGATCCATTTTGTCCTGTTTCGGAAGCCCCTGGAACAGATAGATGCGTGATGGCAGCTCCGTATCGTTTTCTTCCTGCCTCACGATTTCAAGAACCGCCCTCTCCGCGCCGTCATTCCCCGTCTCATAGCCTTTCAGCCTGCACAGGTATTTCAAATTATTTCCGTCGCTCACCATCAGCTCTTCACCGCTCTTCATCCTGAGGGCATGTTTCATGTGATGTACATCCTCGCCCGTTATGAAAATACGGGAATTTCCCGCCTGCTCATGAGGAACAAAAAAGTGCTGCATCTTAATTACCCCCTGAACCTCTACATCTGTTTCTGCGAAACGACAGATACCCACTCTCCCTGGTGGTTTACCTCCAAGACCTCAAGCCCCGCGTCCTCCACTGCCCGGACAACATCCTGTTCCTTATCGTCTATGATGCCGCTGGTGATATAGACAGCTCCCGGTTTCATCTGGTTTATGACCACCGGGGTAAGAGGGATGAGCACATCCGCAAGGATATTGGCAAGCACGATATCGTACTTTTCGTATCCTGCTTCCTCCTGTATCCTGGCATCGTCAATGATGTTTCCAATTATGACATCATACTGGTCTGTCCTGATTCCATTTGCCTCCATGTTCTCATGGGTTGCCGCAATCGCACACGGGTCGAGGTCTGTTCCAAAAGAATGCCCCGCGCCGAATTTCAGGGCAAGCATCCCCAAAATACCGCTGCCGCAGCCCACGTCCAGTACAAGCGCGTCCTTCTCCACATATCTTTTCAGGGCGCGTATGCACAGCTGGGTCGTCTCATGCATCCCCGTTCCGAAAGCCGTTCCCGGGTCGATATGGACGATCATCTTGTCACTGTCTTCTTCTCCTGCCTTCTCCCAGGAAGGAATCACAAGAATATCGTCAATATAAAACTGATGGAAATACTGTTTCCAGTTATTGATCCAGTCAATATCCTCTGTCTGAGACTCTTCAATTACGCACTCTCCAAGATCCAGGAATTCTTTCATCTCTTCCAGCTCTTTTTTTATCTCTTCCAAAAGAGCTTTATTGTCCTCTTCCGAATCCAGGTAAAAGGTCAGGTAAGCCGTTCCGTCATCCTCCGGGATATCTGGCAGGATGTCCACGAACATCTTCTCCTTATCACTCTCAGATAGCGCTACCCTGTCCTCAATCTGCACTCCTTCCACTCCAAGTTCTGCAAGCATGCTGCTTATGATATCTTCCGCCTGCGTTGTCGTCTTTAACCGATACTGATTCCACTTCATATTTCTACCTCTTTAAGATCTGCCTTTCCATAAATATCCCGCCCTTAATACAGCCCTCTGTAAAAGTTCAGATACATATGGAGATTGATCGCCGCATAATGCCATAGCGCATAAAACTTCCCGGTTCCCTCCGGCTCTTCAGCCGGGCACATAACATGGTCAAATCCGAATTTGTCCGCATAGTGGGCAGCTTTCCTGAGATGCCAGCTATTTGTCACGACAATGCAGTTTTTAAGACCATTCTTTTCCATTAGCGGTTTCACAAGTTTCATATTGTGATATGTGCTGACCGCCTCCGGTTCTGTGATCACCACGTCATCAGGCACCCCCAGCGTCCGGGCATATGCTTTCATAACCTCCGCCTCCACGTAGGAGTTCTTTACTGCCGCCCCGGAAAAAATAAGCTTTTCCGCCTTTCCCTCCCGCCACAGCTCAACAGCCTTCTCTACCCGTGTTTTCATGACTCTTGAAGGCACGCCGCCTTCTCCCGCAGGACAGCCGCAGACAACCGCACAGTCATATCTTTCCCTTTTCCACCTCTTTTCAGGACGGGCAAACACAGCCCGGAAAGTCACATAATTTGACAGGAGCATGCCTGATGCAGCGCCTGCCGCAAAAAATAACCTCTTTTTCATACCCATTCCCCAACTTTTGAAACATTGGCAAGAACTCCATGCCGTATGCGGGAAACCAGGCAATCGTTCCGCACATATGACGTGGAGTTCCTGTCATCTTATTTTAATCCAGGTCAATAAAGTCTACCTTAAATGTATCATCCGGATCAGGATGTTTTTCTTTCTTCGGACGTTCACTGAGCAGATCGTCCAAATCATCGATCGTCAGCTCTTCCGTGCGGCTCTCTCCCCCGTAGACGACAAACTCATCTTTATCAACATCATCCAGAAGGTCTCCGTCATCATATCCAAGCTCCGCCGTCTCAAATCCGGTTTCCTCAAAGCTCAGCTCTTCCGTGGCAAAGCTCTCCTCTCCAAAGCCCATGTCTTCCGTAAAGCCCATGTCCTCCGTAAAGCCCATATCCTCCGTGAAACCCATGTCTTCCGTAAAGCCCATATCCTCCGTGAAACCCATGTCTTCCGTAAAATCCATGCTTGACGTTGCAAAATCATCGTCTATGTCATAGCCGCCCTTCTTGCCTCCGCCAAATCCCGACAAACTTTTCTTTTTTTCCTTTTTTTCTTTCTTCCCTTTCGCCGCTTTCGGATCCGGTTCCGGCATGTCATTCAAGCCGTATTCCTCATAGATCTCATCCAGCTCTTTATTGAGGTTGACGTTCTTTACTCCGAGGATAAATATGAGGAGAATGATCACAATCAATCCAAGTCCGCCGAAAAGCACGATCTTCTGAATATTTTTTGATATAAACTTCTCCGCTTTCCCGAGAAGGCCTTTCGTTTCTTTCTCCTCCTCGTCTCCGCTGCCTGGTTCAAAGCGCTGGTAAGTATTTTCCTCCACATCATAGCGGTAATAATCCTTTTCACCCAAATTATTCATGGCATAAAGGATATAATACCCGTCCTCGTCCGCCTTCTGCCATACCGGAAAAGTCTTATCCTCCAGGGTGAGATCCGCCTGCTGGTATTCTTTGGGCAGATTCACTTCCGACGTATCACTGAGAAGGATGATAGAAGTCTTGTCGGATATCGCAAGTTCCGCATATGTGGAAAATGTCGCATTCTCCTCATTATAGAGGAAAAAGCTCCCGCTGTCTCCATTTAAAAGATAGCCTAAAGTCACGCCGCTGTTCTCGTTCACGACCATCTGCCGTTCCTGTCCGTCCAGAGATACAGTTGTCTTGGCATAGCCTGTCGGTATATCCCCTTCAGAAAATTTATCCGTCAGCATATAAGCCGTTCCGTCTACCTCCACCTGTATATCCTCGGCGGATGAAGAGGAACCGCTGTCTTTTTCTTTTTTCTTTATCTTCGAAGGATCGCCCGCCGCAATCTTTACGGTAGAATTGCCTTGGTCAAGCGTAAGCTCGCTGCCCGACGCAGATGCAATCGTCGCGCCGGATATGGTGATCTGCGTGCTGCCTTCCTTAAGTGCCTGGAATTTCAGCATAAACACCTGCTCGGAGGAGCCTCCGTTTCCTGCCAGGGTTACTGAGCCGTCTTCCCCAGACTCCGCCCCGTCACCCGAATCAAAGCTCAAAGCCTCGCTGTCATAACTTAACTGTACCTCCACGTTTCCAAGTGATCCTCCTGTAGACCTTACCGCACACTTTACCTCTACCATGTCTCCCACCTTGGTTGACGGGTCGGAAAATGATATCTTCCCGTCCGCCGCAATGGCGACCATGGAAAAGCATGGCACCAATAGGCATAAGGCCAATATTACGCTGCTGATTTTTTTTCTTATCTTCATTCTTTTATCCCCCTTCCAGCGCGTCTATTCATCTTCTGTATATTCATCCTCTGTGTATGAATCATCCTCATAGCCGTCATCTTCCATGACATCCGCATCCTCATAGCCATCCTCTTCCTGCAGGCCGTCCTCCTGGCCGTCTCCGCCTTCTCCCGCGTCCTCATCCAGCTCTGCCGGCCTCACCACGCCGGTCAGGTTCATGATTTCATCCGAAATCATCTGCACCGTGTCCGACACCTGCTCCGTTGCCTTGTGGGGATATAAAAATTCATGCAGTTCACGGACATTTTCCGCAAGGCCCTGAGCCACCACCACATCTCCCGCCTCAGGATAAGTGACCCCGTCAGTCTTTTCAAACGGGAATCCTTCGCTCTCCGCAAGCTTATACTTCATGAGCGCTGAAGACATGCCGATAATCTTTTTCAGCGTAAAGCTTGTAGATACCTGCGGGAACACCGTATCTATGATCTCATTGAGCGTAGCAATATCTGTTGTCTTGACTTTCTCAAAAAGTTTCATGATTACCGTGCGCTGACGCTCCGTTCTCTTATAGTCGCCGCCTTCCAGCTTACGCAGCCTTGCATAAGTCACTGCCTGCGGCCCGTCCATCAGGTAAGTTCCTGCTCCGTCCAGCTTGTTCGCTTTCTTCTTGGCGGCTTTCGCAGTCTCTCCCACATAGTCATTCAGCATGTCTGCCTCCGCATCCGTAACCTCTATCTCAATTCCGCCCATCAGATCCACTACATCCGCCATTGCCTTAAAGTCTACCGTAGCATAATCCTCAATATCAAGGTCAAGGTTCTTATTCAGCATGCTTATCGCTTCCCCCGGGCCTCCTACAAAATATGCATTATTTGCTTTCTTGTAAGTGTCATCCATCTGCCGCAGCAAGGTATCCCGGTATATGGATGCCATCCGGATTTCTTTCGTCTCGTTGTCAATCGCTACAATAATAATCGTATCGGCATGAGTTCCCTCTTCCAGCTGCCCTTCCCTGGAGTCGCCTCCAAACAGCGCCACCGTCGTATACCCGGTAAGTTCTATTCCTTCATTGACCTCTATATTGTCTTTATCTATATCCACCCTCTGGAATTTATCGTACTTTGCCATAACGAACGCTACCGCCATCAGCGACAGCAGGATGATCGTCTCGAACATCAGGATAACTGCCCGCAGACGCCTGCGCCTTCTCCGTCTCTTTCTGGCCTTTGCAGCCCTGATCGCTGCCAGTTCTCTCTTTCTCGCCATATCAGGCCTCTCTTTTGCATAGTTTTTTCAGGGTTTTACACAATACTATCCTATACTACTATATTCTGGCAAAAAGTTCAACCATCTATTCGACAGTAACTGATTTCGCCAGATTTCTCGGTTTATCGACATCACATCCTCTTCCCACCGCAATATAGTACCCAAAGAGCTGGAGGGGGATGATCGCCAGCGAATTTGTAAAATACCTGTTTGTCTCTGGAATATAGACCACATAGTCCGCCGCGCGCTCCACTTCCGTGTTGCCCTCGTTCGTTACCGCCAGCACAAACGCGCCTCTCGTACTTACTTCCACCATGTTGCTGAGCATCTTTTTATACAGCTCCTTCTGCGTAAGCACTGCCGCCACAAGAGTTCCCTCCTCGATCAGGGAGATGGTTCCATGCTTTAATTCTCCCGCCGCGTAAGCTTCCGAATGGATATATGAGATTTCTTTTAACTTCAGCGAGCCTTCCAGCGAGATTGCGTAATCAACGCCCCGCCCGATGAAAAATACATCCCTTGCCGCAAGGTATCGGTTCGCGAAACGCTGGATCTTCGACTTATTATTAAGAAGCATCTCCACCTGTGACGGAAGAGCCTTTAAATCTTCAAGCATCTCCTGCAAAACCTCATCCTTCATCTGTCCGCGCTCATATGCGAATTTCATAGCCAGCAGATAGAGCGCGATAAGCTGCGCCGAGTATGCTTTCGTAGTGGCTACCGCAATCTCCGGCCCCGCCCATGTGTACATTACGTTATCTGCCTCTCTGGCGATAGAGCTTCCCACCACGTTTACGATCCCCAGCACCCTTGCGCCCTGTTTCTTCGATTCCCTCAGAGCCGCCAGCGTATCTGCCGTCTCCCCGGACTGGCTGATGACTACAACTAGCGTCCTCTCATTTAAAATCGGTTTCCGATAGCGGAACTCGGATGCAAGATCCACCTCCACAGGGATTCTTGCAAGTCCTTCAAAGACATACTTGCTCGTAACTCCCGTATGATACGCGGAACCGCATGCCACGATCATGATCTTATCAATGTCTCGAATCTCCTCCGCCGACATGTTCAGCTCTTCTATCACAATTTTTCCTTCTTTAATTCTCGGAGAGAACGTATCCGTGATCGCCTTGGGCTGCTCGTTCATCTCTTTCAGCATAAAATGCTCATAGCCGCCCTTTTCCGCCGCATTTACATCCCATTCAATCCGGACGCATTCTTTTTCAATCGGTTCCTCATCTACCGTGAAGAACTCCATAGAATCTTTCTTCAGGCGCACAATTTCCTCATTTTCGATAAAATAGACATCCCTTGTATACTTGAGGACTGCCGGAACGTCCGAGGCTATGATGCTTCCCCCGTCCGTATGCCCTACGATGAGAGGACTGTCCTTGCGGACGGCATAAAGCTCATCCGGATGATCCCTGAAGATAATGCCCAGGGCGTAAGAACCCTCCATGCGGTGCATGATCTTTGTCACGGCGCGCAGCGGATTTCCGTCATAATAATGGTCAAGGAGATGGGCGATAACCTCTGTATCCGTCTCCGACACAAAAGAATAGCCTTTTTTTTCGAGTTTCTTTTTCAGTTTCAGATAATTCTCAATGATGCCGTTATGTACCACCACAATGCTTTTTTCTTTATTAAAGTGGGGATGGGCGTTGATATCGGAGGGAGAGCCATGGGTAGCCCACCTTGTATGGCCGATGCCAAGAGTTCCCGGCATTGTCTCCCCGCCATGGGTAATCTCATTCAAGACTTTAAGCCTTCCCTTGGACTTTGCCATGCTGACCTCGCCGCTGTCGTAAACGGCGATCCCCGCCGAATCATATCCTCTGTATTCCAGCTTTTCCAAACCGTCTAAAAGAATTGGAGCCGCCTGCTGGCTTCCGATATATCCTACGATTCCACACATATACTCATCCTCCATCCGTCTTTTTTTCTCACAGTAACAATGATATTCGTTTTTTGACCTGATTTTTCACTTTTAGACTACATTTTAGCAAAAATCACCTTAAATGTAAACTAAAAATATACACCAAAAAGGTGCTGCACACTTGTAACTTTTATATCTTCCTGATAAAATATTTTATATCTCAAGAGGGCGGTGATCTATATGGCTCGTGATGCTGCGGCTATATCCAAAAATATGAGCAAGATCCGCAGCAAAGATACAACTATCGAGCTGCGGCTTCGGAAAGCGCTCTGGCACAGCGGTTACCGTTACCGCAAAAATTATAAGGCGCTCCCCGGTTCGCCGGACATTGTCCTTACAAAGTACAAGATTGCCGTCTTTTGCGACAGTGAGTTTTTTCATGGGAAAGACTGGGAAATCCTAAAACCCCGCCTTGAAAAAGGAAGCAATCCTGATTATTGGGTAAAGAAAATCGAACGCAACCGTTCCCGCGACTGTGAAAATGATAAAAAGCTGCTTTTCCTTGGATATACTGTCATTCATTTCTGGGGAAAAGACATCCTAAGACACACTGACGAATGTCTGCGGGTAATCGAAGAAACCATTTGGGATATCAGGCTTGCTGATTGTCCGGAAATCAATCTAAAATAGTTATTAACAAAAAATCTTCCAGGAACATCTTTCTTTCCCGGAAGATTTTAATTTATGATTTGATTTTATGGCGTGGCAGATTCCCCGCCGTCGCCTCCGCTGCTGCCGCCGTCTCCTCCGCTGCTGCCGCCG
>OFGR01000905.1_pt1 | contig 26758 bp, 19 predicted proteins | sample 1521811 | NCBI WGS metagenome assembly OFGR01 (sample SAMEA3504098, study PRJEB24116) | mouse gut metagenome | biome: mouse gut; feature: mouse-associated habitat; material: faeces | place: Denmark | collected 2011
AAGGACAGAGATATCGCGATGGTATTCCAGAACTACGCTCTGTATCCGCATATGACAGTATATGATAACATGGCATTTGGCCTTAAGTTAAGAAAGGTGCCGAAAGATGAGATTGATAAGATGGTTCGCGAGGCGGCTAAGATCCTTGACCTTGAGGCTCTGCTTGAGCGTAAGCCGAAAGCTCTTTCCGGTGGTCAGAGACAGCGTGTTGCCATGGGACGTGCAATTGTTCGTAATCCTAAGGTATTCCTTATGGATGAGCCTCTTTCCAACCTGGACGCTAAGCTCCGCGGACAGATGCGTATTGAGATTTCCAAGCTTCATCAGAGACTTGGCACGACCATCATCTATGTAACGCATGACCAGACAGAGGCTATGACGCTTGGTACAAGAATCGTAGTTATGAATGCCGGTATCGTTCAGCAGGTGGATACTCCTCAGGTACTTTACGATGCACCGTGCAATCTGTTCGTTGCAGGATTCATCGGATCGCCTCAGATGAACTTTGTTGACGCAGTATGCAAGGTAAAAGGCAGCGACGTATATCTTCAGGCAGGCCCTTCCGAGATTAAGCTTTCCGCAGAAAAAGCGAAAAAGCTTATCGACGGCGGTTATGACGGAAAGACGGTTGTTCTTGGTATTCGTCCGGAAGACGTACATGATGAGCCGGACTTCCTTGCAAAGTCTCCTGAGACTGTTATCGAAGCTAAGATCCGTGTATATGAGATGCTTGGTGCGGAAGTATTCTTATACTTCGACTATGAAGGCGCTAACATGACAGCTAGAGTAGAGCCTAACACAAAGGCAAGGACAGGCGATACTGTTAAGTTTGCTCTGGACGCATCCAAGATTCACGTATTTGACAAAGAGACAGAAGTAGCGATTACAAATTAGTCTTTAATAAAGATGGCAAAGACCGGTTTCTGAAACAGGAACCGGTCTTTTTATCATCAGTTCTTCCTTGTCAAGAGTGAAGGGTGTATGGTAGAATAATGAGATTAAAGGAGGTGTTCAGCTTGCTGTCAAATCAGATTTTGCATAAGACCGTGCAGGACATCAAACAGATTACGGGGTTTGAATGCGCGGTATGGAATATGAGAGGAACTTGCCTGGTCATGACCAATGAGCGGATGATCGGGTTTGAAAAAGAGGTGGCGGCTTTTATTGCGGAGGCAAAGATGAACCGGACGAGGGTTAAGGAGGATGTCAGCCTGTTTCTCGTGTGCGACGACGGCGACCCTATCTATATCCTGGCGCTCAGCGGAAAAGGAAGAGAAATATCCATGGCGGGAAGCATGGGCGCAAGCCAGCTCGCCAATCTGGTATTTGTCTACAAGGAGAAAATGGATAAAAACCGTTTTATACAGAATCTTATCCTGGATAATATGCTGCTGGTTGATGTCTATAATCAGGCGAAGAAGATGAAAATCCCGGTAGACTTAAGGCGGGCAGTCTTTTTGGTGGAGGCAAAAAATGAAGGTGAAAACCTGATACAGGACACTCTTAAGGGGCTGTATGCTACAGGAACGAGAGATTTTGTCACAGCGGTTGATGAAAAACATGTAATCCTGGTAAAAGCGATAGAAAAGACAGAGAGCTATGCCGACCTTGAAAAAACTGCCAGAGTTATCGCGGATACACTGAACATGGAGGCCATGGTCAGCGTGCGCGTGTCTTACGGAACCATTGTCGAGGAGCTCAAGGATGTGTCAAAGTCATATAAAGAGGCGGACATGGCGCTGGAGGTAGGCAGGGTCTTCTATGAAGAAAAGACAATCCTTGCATACAACGAATTGGGGATTGGCCGGCTGATCCACCAGCTTCCGGAATCTCTGTGCCAGATGTTCCTGCGCGAGGTTTTCGACGGGGATGTGGAAGGAATGTTTGATGATGAAGAACTTCAGACAGTGTTTACGTTTTTTGATAACAACCTGAATATATCGGAGACAGCAAGGCAGCTTTACATCCACCGCAATACTTTGGTGTACCGGCTGGAAAAAATCCAAAAGCGGACGGGGCTTGACGTCAGGGTATTTGACGATGCACTGACATTTAAGATAGCCATGATGGTTGCGGACCATATGCGGTCTGTGAGAGAAAATGTTTAATAAGCGGCGGAGAATCCGGTTTGGGGGTTTTCCGCTGCTATGCTATTGTAATATAAAGAAAATGTGATAAAATGGGTGATGTAAAAAGAAGAGATAACATAAGACGTAAAAAGACAGGAGGAATTAAGTAACATGGTAAAGCTTTATGATAAAGGCGTATATCTGATAAACGGAACGGAGATTGCAGAATCTTCGGAGGAAGTGAAAGCGAAGACAGGACAGGATTGGCCTGAGGGAGAGGCGGCGAAACAGACAATCGGCTACCGCATTTTAAAAGAACATAATACTTCAGGAAATATGGACAGGCTCCAGATTAAGTTTGATAAATTAACTTCCCACGATATTACATTCGTGGGCATCATCCAGACGGCAAGGGCGTCAGGGCTTGAGAAATTCCCCATTCCCTATGTGCTTACCAACTGCCACAATTCCCTGTGCGCTGTAGGCGGCACAATCAATGAGGACGACCACATGTTTGGGCTTAGCTGCGCGAAAAAATACGGCGGTGTCTATGTTCCGCCTCATCAGGCGGTGATCCACCAGTTTGCAAGGGAGATGCTTGCGGGCGGCGGCAGGATGATCCTCGGCTCGGACAGCCATACCCGGTACGGCGCTCTTGGAACAATGGCTATGGGCGAGGGCGGGCCGGAGCTTGTAAAACAGCTCTTAAACAAGACATATGATATCAAGATGCCAGGCGTAGTAGCAATCTATCTGGACGGTGAACCTATGAAAGGGGTAGGCCCTCAGGACGTGGCGCTTGCCATTATTGGGGCGACATTCGCAAACGGTTATGTGAATAACAAGGTGATGGAATTCGTAGGGCCGGGTGTTGACAAGCTGAGCGCGGATTTCCGTATCGGCATTGATGTGATGACCACGGAGACTACGTGCCTGTCCTCTATCTGGAAGACAGATGATACGATCAAAGAATTCTATGAGATTCACAAGAGGCCGGAAGATTATAAGGAATTGAACCCGGGAGCAGTGGCTTACTATGACGGCATGGTATATGTGAACCTGAGCGAGGTGAAACCCATGATCGCGATGCCGTTCCACCCGTCCAATGTCTATACCATCGATGAGGTAAACGAAAATCTTGCGGACATTCTCCGGGATGTTGAGAAGAAAGCGCTTGTCAGCCTTGACGGCGCGGTGGATTATTCTCTGCAGGGCAAGATACGTGACGGAAGGCTCTATGTTGACCAGGGGCTTATCGCGGGCTGTGCAGGCGGCGGCTTTGAGAATATATGCGCGGCAGCGGACATTATAAAGGGGCGCTATATCGGTGCAGACGAATTTACCTTCAGCGTATATCCGGCGAGCACGCCGATATATATGGAGCTTGTGAAAAACGGTGCGGTTGCAGACCTGATGGAGGCAGGAACCATTGTGAAGACGGCATTCTGCGGTCCGTGTTTCGGCGCGGGAGACACGCCGGCGAACAATGCGTTTTCCATCCGGCACTCGACAAGGAACTTCCCGAACCGGGAGGGCTCGAAACTCCAGAACGGGCAGATTTCTTCCGTTGCCCTTATGGATGCCCGCTCCATTGCGGCGACGGCGGCGAACAAGGGATTCCTCACTCCGGCGACGGCGATAGATGTGGAGTACACCGGAAAGAAGTATCATTTTGACGAAAAAATATATGCAAACCGCGTATTTGACAGCCATGGCGCGGCAGACCCGTCCGTGGAGATTAAGTTCGGCCCGAACATCAAGGACTGGCCGGCGATGCCTTCCCTGCCGGAAAATCTCCTGCTGAAGGTAGTATCGGAGATTCATGATCCGGTTACGACGACGGACGAGCTGATCCCTTCCGGCGAGACATCCTCTTACCGTTCAAATCCGCTGGGGCTTTCGGAGTTTGCGCTGTCAAGAAAAGACCCGGCGTATGTGGGAAGGGCGAAGGAAGTTCAGAAAGCCCAGAAGGCCATCGAGGCAGAGCAGTGCCCGGCAGAGGCTTTCGAGGAATTAAAGCCGGTGATCGGGAAGATTACAGAAACTTATACGGAGATAGACCGGACAAACCTTGGCATCGGCAGCACCATTTTCGCGGTGAAACCGGGAGACGGCTCGGCGAGGGAGCAGGCGGCGTCCTGCCAGAAAGTGCTCGGCGGCTGGGCGAATATTGCCAATGAATATGCCACAAAGCGTTACCGCTCCAATCTGATCAACTGGGGCATGCTACCGTTTATTACAGAGGAGGAGCACACGGCGCTCAGCTTTAAGAACGGCGACTATATCTTTGTGCCGGAAATCCGGAAAGCAGTTGAAGAAAAAGCGGCAGAGATTAAGGCTTACGTGGTCGGGGATTCTCTGAAGGAGATTATGCTGAAGCTTGGGGATATGACTGATGCGGAGCGGGAGATTATCCTGAAGGGATGCCTCATCAATTATTATCGAGGATAAAGAAAAGGAATTAAATATATGGCATATTGCATAAAAACACAGGTAAAAATCTGTGAAAAGATACAAAAGATGCAAAAAATGCATAAAAAAAGCTATCTTTATTGCGAGTTATATGTCATAATTTAATATATAGCATCAAGGTTAAAACACAAAAGATCATTAGAGGAGGACGATTTATGAAAAAGAAAATAATCGCAGCATTACTTGCAGGCGCAATGGTATTTTCACTTGCTGCATGCGGAGGTTCCGGGGGTTCCGGCGACTCAGGAGATTCCGGAGACGGAGGGGATGACAAAAAGGCAGATATGAAGATTGCCATGGTCACAGACTCCGGCGACATCACAGACCAGAGCTTTAACCAGACGACATATGAGACTTGTAAAGCATGGAGCGAGGAGAACGGCGTTGAGTTTAACTACTACAAGCCCGAGAGCGACTCCGATGAGGCAAGGAACGCCAGCGTAGACCAGGCGGTTGCAGACGGGGCAAATGTAGTCACATTGCCGGGATATATGTTCGCGGCAACGATCGTAGCGCAGTCCGAGCTGTATCCGGACGTTAAGTTTGTAGCGCTTGACGTAGGAGCAGGGGATCTCTGTGAGAAAGGCGTAGGCGAGGGCTATGATTATAACCCGGACAATTATGACGTGACAGAGTACTACAATACAGAAAATGTATACTGCTGTACTTATCAGGAAGAGCTTTCCGGCTATATGGCAGGCTACGCGGCAGTTAAGTTAGGCTATAAGCACCTTGGATTCCTGGGCGGCATGAGCGTTCCGGCGGTTACCCGTTTTGGATACGGATATCTGCAGGGAATTGATGCGGCGGCAGAGGAGCTTAAGATCACGGATCAGATTGAAGTTGAGTATGTATGCGGCGGACAGTTCTACGGCGACGCAGATATTACAGCTTACATGGATACATGGTACAGCTCCAAGGGCGTTGAGGTTGTCTTTGCATGCGGCGGCGGTATCTACACATCTGCGGTAGAGGCGGCGAAAAAGACAGGCGGCAAGGTTATCGGCGTTGACTCTGACCAGTCACCGATTATCGGGGAAGACATTACGGTAACTTCTGCTATGAAGGGCCTTGCGGCAACAGTTAATACGATGCTTACAGACATCAAGGACGGGAAATGGGACGAGCATAAAGGAAAGATTGACAACCTTGGCTTAGTATCTGAGAATCCTGAGGAAAATTACGTTCAGCTTCCGCTGGAGACGACTCAGTGGGCAGACGGGTTCTCACAGGATGATTACAAAGCGCTTGTAAAAGCAATGTATTCAGGTGAGGTAAAGGTTTCCAACGATATTACGGCTATGCCGAAGACAAAAGTAAAAGCAAATGACTATGGCAGCATTAAGTAAGTGACAGGTTTAAGCGGCAAAGGAGTAGGTTCATATGCCTGCTCCTTTTCTTAATATAGAGGCTTAAATACAGGATGAAGGAGGGAAGTAAAGGATGGATAAGCAGGCGTATGCGATTGAGATGTTGAATATCACCAAGAGATTTCCGGGCATCATTGCAAACGACAACATCACACTGCAGTTAAAAAAAGGCGAGATCCATGCATTGCTGGGAGAGAATGGAGCAGGGAAGTCAACGCTTATGAGCGTGCTTTTCGGGCTGTACCAGCCGGAGGAGGGCGAGATTCACAAGGACGGAAAGAAAGTGGAGATCAACAATCCTAATGATGCGAATGATCTGGGAATCGGGATGGTCCATCAGCATTTTAAGCTGGTGGAATGTTTCAGCGTCCTCGATAACATTATCTTGGGCGTGGAGACGACAAAGGGCGGATTTCTCCAGAAGGATGAGGCGAGGAAGAAAGTGGTTGCGCTTTCTGAAAAGTATGGGCTGTTCGTGGATCCGGATGCACTGATTGAAGATATTACGGTAGGCATGCAGCAGAGGACGGAGATACTTAAGATGCTCTACCGGGACAATGAGATCCTTATCTTTGACGAGCCGACGGCGGTGCTGACGCCTCAGGAGATAAAAGAGCTGATGGAGATTATGAAAAATCTGGCAGCGGAGGGCAAGAGCATACTGTTCATCACCCATAAGCTGGCAGAGATCATGCAGGCGGCAGACCGGTGCAGCGTGCTGAGGAAAGGAAAATATATCGGAACCGTCGATGTCAAAGATACGACGCCGGAAAAGCTTTCGGCGATGATGGTAGGCCGGGATGTCAACTTTGTGGTGGAGAAAAAAGACGCCGAGCCGGGAGAAGTAGTGCTTGACATCCAGGGAATGACAGTTGCGTCTAAGCATCATAAGAAGAATGCGGTCAACAATGTGTCCCTGCAAGTCCACAGGGGAGAGATTGTCTGCATTGCCGGGATAGACGGAAACGGGCAGACGGAGTTCGTGTACGGGCTTTCGGGATTGGAGCCCTTAAGCAGCGGAACAATCACGATGAACGGCGCGGACATTACACATATGCCGATACGCAAGCGCCTGACAGCGGGCATGAGCCATATTCCGGAGGACAGGCATAAACACGGACTTGTGCTGGATTATTCGCTGGAGGACAATATTGTCCTGCAAAGGTATTTTGAACCGCAGTTTACCAACGGCGCGGGATTCCTGAAGAGAAAGGAAATCCGGGAGTATGCAAACCGGCTGATCGAACAGTATGACGTGCGCTCCGGGCAGGGAGCTGTCACGAAAGCACGTTCCATGTCGGGGGGCAATCAGCAGAAAGCGATTATTGCCAGGGAGATAGACAAGAATCCGGAGCTTCTGATAGCGGTACAGCCCACAAGGGGGCTGGACGTGGGAGCGATCGAATATATACATAAACAGCTTGTGGCTCAGAGAGATGCGGGGAAAGGAGTCCTGCTCATAAGCCTGGAGCTTGACGAAGTTATGAATGTTTCCGACAGGATCCTTGTCATGTATGAGGGTGAGATAGTGGGAGAATTTGACCCGAAGGAAGTCACGGTGGAGGAGCTGGGGCTTTACATGGCAGGTTCTAAGAGAAAGGAGGCAGCGGCGAATGAATAAGAATACAAAACAGAGCATTTTAAGAAATGACGGATTTCAGACAATTATAGCATCGCTGCTCTGTATCGTGATCGGCCTTCTGGTAGGGTACGTGGTGCTGCTTGTCATCAATCCTGGCGGCGCGGCAGGAGCGATTGCGGCGATTCTGAAGAATTATCTTTATTATCCCAGCCAGGCTGCGGTAATGAAGTACCTTGGAACGACTCTTGTAAAGGCGTCCGCGCTTCTGATGTGTTCGCTGTCCGTGCTGTTTGCCTATAAGGTAGGGCTTTTCAATATCGGTGCGGCGGGCCAGTATGTGGTGGGAGCGGGAGCATGCCTCTACTTTGGGCTGAAGTTAAACATGCCCTGGATTGTGTGCCTTCTGGCAGCGGTTGTGCTGGCAGCGGCGGTGGGCGGAGTGTCCGGCGCGCTGAAAGCGTATTTTAATGTAAACGAGGTTATCTCCTGCATTATGCTGAACTGGATATCCCTCTATATCGTCAACATGGTCCTGACTGGGGTAAAGGAGCAGTCCACACCTTATACGAGACCTCTGTCCAGCGTGAATAAAAGCGCCCTCGTACCGACGCTTGGCCTTGATAAGATGTTTTCAAACAATGAGTTTGTGACGCTGGGAGTTCCGCTGGCAGTGGTGATGGCGATTGTGATATGGGTTCTTTTAGAGAAGACGAAGTTCGGCTATGAGCTGAAAGCGACCGGCATGAACAAGCAGGCGGCAAAATACTGCGGCATGCATGAAAAGACGAATATTATCCTGACGATGATGATTGCCGGCGGTCTGGCGGGCTTTGGCGCGGGTATCTTTTACTTAAGCGGCATCGAGCAGTGGATGGTTCAGCAGACGAGCGTTCCTGCTATGGGATTTAACGGGATTGCGGCTGCGTTCCTGGGAGGATTAAACCCGATCGGAACAATCTTTTCATCCTATTTTATACAGCATATTACAAGCGGCGGTACATACGTGGACAAGACGATGTACTGCACGCAGATTTCAGACCTGATTTCGGCGTTTATCATCTATCTGTGCGGTTTCGTCCTTTTCTTCAAGCTGTGGCTGAACCGCTATCTGGATAAAAAAGACGAGAAACGTCTTGCGAGGACACAGGAAGGAGGCGAGGCATAATGTTGTTGTTGATTCAGTATACTTTAATCTTTGCGTCCGTTTTAGTGCTGGTAGCTCTCGGAGGATGCTTTTCGGAGCACAGCGGGGTTATAAATATCGGATTAGAGGGAATCATGGTTATGGGGGCTCTTGGAGGCGCGCTGATGATGAAGTTTCTTCCTGGTACGGCGGCAGCTCCGGTTGTTGTGCTGCTGGTTGTGCTGGCAAGCGTGCTGGTGGGAATCGTCTTTGCCCTTCTTCTCGGAGTGGCGGCGATTAATTTTAAGGCTGACCAGACGCTTGTAGGAACTGCGCTCAATCTTCTGGGCCCGGCGGCGGCAGTCGTTATCGTGAGGGCGATCAATACGGCCGAGAGCGCGGATAACGTATCGTCTACAGTCGCCTACGGCCATGCGAAAAAGGCATTTCTCATGAACATCGGGAAATTTGAGTTTAACTGGTCTATGCTGATCGCTCTGCTGGTGCTGATCGGAGCGTATGTGATACTGTACAAGACAAAGTTCGGCCTTAGGCTCTGTGCCTGCGGCGAGCATCCGCAGGCGGCGGATTCTGTAGGAATCAATGTATATAAGATGCGCTATGCGGGCGTGGTCATTTCGGGGGCGCTTGGCGGCCTTGGAGGGCTTGTGTATATCACAGCGGGAGTCAGCGAGTGGAAGTTTGAAAACGGAGTTGCGGGATTTGGGTTCCTTGCGCTGGCAGTTATGATATTCGGCCAGTGGAAGCCGGTGAACATCGGGCTTGCGGCGCTGCTGTTCGGGCTGTTCCGCGCATTGTCCAATGTATATACAGGTTTTGACGCTCTGGTATCATTAAAACTTCCAAGCACGGTATATAATATGCTGCCATATATCATCTCGCTGATCGTCCTTGTCTTCGTATCAAAGAAATCAAGGGCGCCGAAGGCGGAAGGCATACCGTATGACAAAGGCCAGCGTTAAAGACGGCAGATTCCGGCAAGTAAAAGGAGGACGAGATATATGAAGAATTATTCAGAGGACGAAAGCCGCCAGTATCACATCCAGGTGGCGGAAGGGGAAGTGGGGCGCTATGTGATTATGCCCGGCGACCCGAAGAGGTGCGCCAAGATAGCAGAGTATTTTGAAAATCCTGTGCTGATAGCAGACAACAGGGAATATGTTACTTATACAGGAACTCTTGACGGAGTGAAGGTGAGCGTGACCTCCACCGGAATCGGCGGGCCGTCGGCATCCATTGCCATGGAGGAGCTGTACCGGTGCGGCGCGGATACGTTTATCCGCATCGGTACCTGCGGAGGGATGCAAAAAGAGGTGAAAAGCGGTGATGTGGTCATCGCTACCGGGGCTATCCGCATGGAGGGAACAAGCAAAGAATACGCGCCGATAGAATTTCCGGCGGTAGCGGATATATCGCTTACAAATGCGCTGATAGAGGCAGCGAAGGAAAAAGGATATCCCAGCCATGTGGGCGTGGTGCAGTGCAAGGATGCCTTTTACGGGCAGCATGAGCCGGAGACCAAACCGGTAAGCTACGAGCTTATGAACAAGTGGGAGGCATGGAAAAGGCTTGGATGCCTGGCATCCGAGATGGAATCGGCAGCGCTGTTCATCGTGGCGAGTTATCTGGGCGTAAGGGCAGGCTCGTGCTTTTTGGTAGTGGCAAATCAGGAGAGGGAAAAGCTGGGGCTTGACAATCCGGTGGCACACGACACGGATATGGCTATCCAGGTGGCGGTGGAGGCGATACGGGGCCTGATCCGCAAAGAGAAATAAATGATGTCAGGCAAAGGAGAGACAACTATGGACGCAAAAGAAATTTTGAGGCATGTAGACCACACGCTGCTTCTGCAGGGGGCGACATGGGAAGAGATCCGGCAGATCTGTGACGATGCAGTAAAGTACGGAACAGCATCCGTGTGCATCCCGCCGAGCTATGTAAAGGAGGCGTCTGAATATCTTGACGGAAATATGGCTGTCTGCACAGTCATAGGATTCCCTAATGGGTATATGACGACTGCGGCAAAGGAATTTGAGACGAAAGATGCTCTGGCAAACGGTGCGGCAGAAATCGACATGGTGATTAATATCGGCTGGCTGAAAGATAAGAAATACGAGCTTATCGAGGAGGAGATACGCAGGCTGAAAGCGGCATGCGGAGAGAAGATTCTCAAGGTGATCATAGAGACGTGCCTTCTTTCGGACGATGAGAAGATAAAGATGTGCGAAATTGTGACGAGAGCCGGGGCGGATTATATTAAGACGTCTACCGGATTTTCAAAGGGCGGCGCGACGTTTGAGGACATTGAGCTGTTCACAGAGCACATCGGGCCAAAGGTGAAGATGAAGGCTGCAGGAGGAATCTCTTCCATGGAGGATGCTGAGAAGTTCCTCTCTCTGGGGGCGGACCGACTGGGAACAAGCCGGATCATTAAGCTTGTGAAAAATGAGTCGGCCTCAGGATATTAGGAAATCAGAGGTGAGCGCGGTATGAATGAATATAAGAGAATATTTGTCATCGTCCTTGATTCCCTTGGCATCGGTGCGATGCCAGATTCACACAGATTCGGGGATGACGGCGTAGATACGTTCGGGCACATACTGGAAACTATGGGAACCCTTGACATCCCAAACCTTAAGGCCCTCGGACTTTTAAATCTTCACAGGGCAGGCCGGATGGAGGGCGCAGAAAGGCCGAGAGGAAGGTATATGCGCCTGGGTGAGGCAAGCAACGGGAAAGACACTATGACCGGACACTGGGAGATGATGGGGATAAAGACTGAAAAGCCGTTCCAGACTTTTACGGATACAGGATTTCCTTCGGAGCTTATCAGCGAGCTGGAGAGGCGGTGCGGCAAGAGAGTCATCGGCAATAAGAGCGCCAGCGGCACGGCGATTATCGAAGAGCTGGGAGAGGAAGAGATTAACACCGGGGCAATGATTGTCTATACATCGGCAGATTCCGTGCTGCAGATCTGCGGCAATGAGGAGACTTTTGACCTTGAGAACCTGTACCGGTGCTGCGAGATAGCGAGAGACATTACTATGAAAGACGAGTGGAGAGTGGGGCGGGTCATTGCCAGGCCTTATGTGGGGAAAAAGAAAGGCGAGTTCAAGAGGACGAGCAACCGCCACGACTACGCGCTGAAACCTACGGGGGCCACAGCGCTCAATGCGCTTAAGGACGCAGGGCTTGATGTCATCGGCGTAGGAAAGATCAATGACATTTTCTGCGGGGAAGGAATCACTCAGACGCATCACTCAGACAGCTCGGTACACGGGATGGAACAGACGATCGAGATATGCAGAGAAGATTTTCACGGGCTTTGCTTTACCAATCTGGTAGATTTTGACGCCTTGTGGGGGCACCGCAGGGATGTGAAAGGATACGGAAGAGAAATTGAAAAGTTTGATAAGAACTTAGGAGTTTTGCTGGAAGAGCTTAAGGATGACGATCTTCTGATCCTCACGGCAGACCACGGAAATGATCCCACATATACCGGAACGGATCATACGAGAGAGTATGTGCCGTTTATCGCATATTCAAGGAAGATGGAGGGCGGCGGCGCGCTGGAAAGCGAAGATACCTTTGCGGTAATCGGGGCGTCCGTGGCGGAGAATTTCGGGGTGGAGATGCCAGAAGGAACGATTGGGAAATCAATTTTAAAAAAATTATCCTGAAAATGAATAACAAATGAGGAGGAACGATATGTGCAATCTGTACGAAAAACTGGAGACCTGCCTCAGGAGCGTGCGGGCAAAAACGGATTTTAAACCGGAAGTGGCGTTGGTCCTTGGCTCGGGGCTTGGCGATTACGCGGAGGAGATAGAGATTAAGGACACTGTGGATTACACGGAGATAGAAGGGTTTCCGTCATCTACAGTTGCCGGGCATAAGGGGCGGTTTGTCTTCGGGTACGTGAAGGAAACGCCGGTTGTCATTATGCAGGGAAGGGTTCACTACTATGAGGGATATCCGATGGCAGACGTGGTGCTGCCTGTCCGGCTGATGGGACTTTTGGGGGCGCGGAAACTGATACTTACCAATGCAGCCGGCGGAGTTAATTTTGATTTTAAGCCGGGGGATTTTATGATGATCACAGATCATATCACGACCAATGTTCCAAGCCCGCTCATCGGACCTAACATTGACGAGCTGGGCGTAAGGTTCTCGGATATGAGCAGGGTCTACAGCGAGCGCCTTTGCGGCATTATCAGGAGGCAGGCTGAGGAACTGGGGATCGGGCTTAAGGAAGGAGTATACATGCAGTTTACCGGGCCGGCCTATGAAACGCCTGCGGAGATCCGCATGTGCAGGACATTGGGCGGAGATGCAGCCGGCATGAGCACTGCCTGCGAGGCAGCGGCGGCGCGCCACATGGGGCTGGAAGTGTGCGGGATTTCCTGTATCACGAACCTTGCCGCCGGGATGTCGAACCAGAAACTGGACCATAAAGAAGTGCAGGAAACTGCCGACCGGGTGGCGGAGCAGTTCAAGAAACTGGTGACGGCGGTGATAGAAAATATTTAGCGCGGCTTTGAAGCTGCTGCGCGGACGGATAAAAAGGGGATGCATATTGCGGACGGCAGATGCGTCTTCTTTTTTTGCAAAAAAAAGAAAATTTCTTGCAACAGTCCGGCTTTTTATTTACTCTTATATATATACGGTACCGGATGATTGTTTTGCGAGACAGGATGCGTTTTTGCTTGTCAGGGAGGAAAAGGATATGAAGTGTGATGCAAAAAAGTTCGCACGGATGTATGAGGGCGTCTACAAAGACCTGTACCGCTTTTCGCTGTACAGGATGAAAAATGTGCAGGATGCGGAGGACGCCGTCAGCGAAGCCGTGCTGGCGGGTTATGAAAAGATACATCAGCTAAAGAGAGAGGAAGCATTTAAAAGCTGGATATTTGCTATACTGGCAAATGTCTGCAGGAAAAGGCTGGCGGAGTCGGGCGGCCGGCAGAGGGCAGAAGAGGCGCTGGGCGGCAAGGAGCAGGAGCCTTCGGGGGAGGATGTGGATTACGGAGCCGCATTGGACGTGAGGAATGCATTTTCCCTGCTGTCTGCAGAAGAACAGGAGATTGTGGCGCTGTCTGTATTTGGAGGTTACAACAGCAAGGAGATAGGGGTTAAGATGAGGCTTAATTCCAACACTGTCCGTTCAAAAAGGAGCCGGGCGCTGGAAAAGATGGAATGTGCATTAAAGTAGGAAAGGGGTATCTTTATGGAAAAAAGAGAGCAGGATATTCTGAAAAAGATAGAAGAAAAGACAGAGGAAATAAAAGTTCCGGACAGCCTTATGCCGGAGCAGATTGAGAAACTGCTGGAAGAAAAGGGAGTTCAAAAGAAACCGAGGATAAAAAAGATTTACCGTTACGGGAGCCTTGCGGCGGCCTGCGTCGCCCTTGCGGCAGGGATTTTTCTGGCGGGGCAGTTTGGAGGAGAAACGCCGGAGGATATGGATGCTGCAGAGGTGAAAGCGGTAGAAGAACAAGATACGGAAGAGACAGAAGAAAATACGGATACTTATGAGAAGATCTATGCGTATCTGAAAGAGAGAGAGACAGAGGCAGAGGAGGAACGGGGATTTTTTGATACCTTCCGCGACAGCATTACGTCAGGAGGGGCGGACACTGCCAAGGAAGCAAAGATGGAGGAGAGAGTGGCGGAAGATATGTCTGTCGCCCAGAGTGCGGCTGACGGCGGTTCCTACTCGAAGACGAATGTACGTCAGCAGGGCGTCGATGAAGGCGATATCGTGAAGACAGACGGCAGATATCTGTATGTCCTGGAGGACGGTTCCCAGTGTATAGCCATTGTTGATACAAAAGGCGGCCTTAAAAAGGTCGCGGACATTGAGGCGGATGAGAACTGCCGCATACAGGAGTTCTATCTGTTTGAGGAGGAAAAGAAACTGGTTTATGCGGGAACAGTTTATGAGCAGGATGATCACTGGGAAGATACATCGAAAAAAGGAGGAATTGAAGAAGACGTGCTGTATATCGGGCAGGACTTGCTCAATGGAAGGGAGAGCACTAAGGCTGTTGCTATAGATATAAAGAATCCTGAAGAGCCAAAAGAAGTGGGCGGCATCTCCCAGAGCGGCAGCTATGTCTCGTCAAGGGCTGCAGGCGGGTATCTTTATCTCTTCAGCAGATATAACGTATGGGGAAAAGCCATAGAAGGGAATCCCAGGACATTTATCCCAATGGCAGGCGGCGACTTGCTCAGGGAGAAGGACATCGTCCTGCCGCCGTTTGAGACGGCGAGTATGTATGAGGTCATCACTGCGGTCAATATTGAGAGCCCGTCCGAGATCTCGGACAGCAGGGCGATTTTTACGGACGGCGGAGAGCTGTATGTGAGCAATGAAAATATATACTGTTATGAAACCCAATGGAACTCCGGGGTAACAGAAACTACGTCAATCCGGAAGATAGGCTATAAAGACGGAAGGTTTTCCCGGGCAGTGAAGGGAAAGGTGAAGGGATATATCAACGACTCCTTTTCTATTGATGAATACGGCGGGAACCTTCGGGTTGTAGCGACGGTGGGCGAGACGAATTCCGTATATGTCCTTGACAAAAAGCTTGATGTGATTGGTTCGATTAAGGGGCTGGCAGAGGACGAGAGGGTGTATTCCGCAAGGTTTATGGGAGACGTCGGCTATTTCGTGACATTCCGGGAGACGGATCCTTTGTTTACCGTAGACCTTTCTGACCCGAAGAGACCTAAGATTATCGGAAAGCTAAAAATTCCGGGATTTTCAGATTATCTGCACTTTTACGGAGAGAACAGGCTGCTTGGAATCGGTATGAGCGTAGATGAAGATACCCAGGTTACGGACGGGGTGAAACTCAGTATGTTTGACCTTTCGGATAAGACGGACGTAAAAGAAGAAAATAAGCTGGTGCTGAAAAACGTTTACAGCACGGATGTATCTTATGACTATAAAGCGGCGCTTGTGGATCCCGGAAAGAATCTGATAGGATTTGCGGCGGGAACGGAAGGCGGAGAGAAGTATTTCCTGTTCGGATATGATGAAAAGAAAGGATTCCGGTGCCATCTGTCTGAGAGGATCAATGGCAGCTCGCCCAATGCGGCAAGGGGCGTCTACATTGAAGAAGTCCTCTATGTGGCAAGAGGGAATGTCATAGAAGGATACAGTCTGAAGGACTATAAAAAAGTAGATGATATCATACTGTAAAATAGAGTTAATTGCATGAAAAATATATTAAAATCAGACAATTAATACGGAAGGAAAATATAATTAAAATACAAAGAGAAAAATTAAAAATAGTGTTGACAAATATGGGGCCAAGTGATATCATAAAGTCAATCAAAAAAGACAATAAGTTTTGAAAAATATAAGGAAGGAGGCTTACTCCAATGGACACAGTGATTCATTCAACAGTTCAATATGTCAGTGGTATGGCAAATGAAAGTTCCCATAGAATAAGCCTTATTTATAAAAGATAACCGGAAAGTAAAGTAAAAAGACAAGTCGGAGAAGAGAAACCGGTAAGAAAGACAGGATTTATATTTGCAGGCATATTGAATAGAATACCACGGGAGTTCAAAGTGATTGGAAGATGTGTGAAGAAACATCACCCAATTTGTCAGAATAGTCAGAAGAAGAGCCGTTTTTGGGGCATGAAATAAGGGCTATAGAAGGAATAACTTAGTAGGATGCCGATAATGGCTGGGGCTTTGTGGGCAATCAGAAAGGTTATAGATGAGAATAGCCGGGAAATATTTTATGCGGAGCGCTTTGAAGATCTGGATGACACGGAGGAGTTAGATGTCCGAAGGCTTTGAAATCTGAGTATAAATGAAAGGAAACAGGGGTTGGGAACGATTAGTCCGCGTATGCCTCCGAGTTTGAAAATAAGAAACTTATAAAATTAAATAGTTAAAAAATAAAAACCATTGGCCAGCCACCGGAGTAAATCATTCCGGTGGCTGTAAATTTGTGCGTAAATCAGGGGTGTATATTTTGACATTATGGGTGCTGTGTGGTACACTGATAATGATAATTTGTAGTTTGCCGGACTAGGCTTTCAGGTTGGACTGCAATACTTTTTACAGTAAGACAGTATTGAAATACTATTATGGAAAGTACATTTTTGAGGTGAGGAATTTGGATAAATATGAATATCGGGTAAAAACAGAGCAATTAATGGAATATACGGAGAAAAAGCAGTATCGGAAAGCGATGGAGATTGCTGATACGATTGACTGGCGCAGGGTGAAGAGCACGTCAATGCTGAATACTGTCGGAGAGGTTTATGAATACTGCGGGGAGTTCCAGAAAAGCCGGGATATATTGTTTATGGCATTTGACCGTTCTCCCGGGAGCCGGAAGATTGTTTACCATCTTGCGACGCTGGCGCTTAAGCTTGGCGAGACGGATGAAGCATCTGACTGCTATGAGGAATTTGTAAAGCTGGCGCCGAAAGATCCCAACCAGTATATTTTAAAATACAAGATTCTGAAGGCGCAGAAAGCATCATGCCAGGAACAGATTGCTGCCCTTGAGGAATTTAAAAAAGCAGAATATATCGAAAAATGGGCATATGAGCTTGCAAAACTTTATCATGAGGCGGGCATGGTCAGAGAGTGCCTGGAGGAGTGCGATGATCTGATTCTCTGGTTCAGCGAAGGCAAGTATGTGTATCTTGCGATGGAGCTTAAGATGAAGTATAAGCCCCTTACCCCCCTTCAGCAGGAAAAGTATGATAAGTCTCCCAACGGGCGGGGGAAAAAGGTTGAATTTACTGATATGCCGGAAAAAGAAGATACGCCAAATGACGCAGAGGCAGACAAGCAGGATAAAGACAGCTCTGCCGAAGAGGAGGATGAGGAGCTGGAAGAGGAGCGGGAGGAAGAGACAAAACCGATATCCTCAGAGGCAGAAGAGAAGAAACCTAAGGAGGAACAAATCCCGAAAGGCGCCAGCAGGAATGCGCCGGGATCTTCTATTACAAAGATTGTGACAGGCGCGACACTCGAAGAGGCGCTGGCAAGCGGCGTTGCCATGGCGGCAGGAATCAATCAGGACGGAAAAGACGGCGCGGACAGGGACGAGGAACTTGTCCTGGACGGACAGATGAAGATCGAGGACATTCTGCAGGAATGGGAAGAAAAACAGAAAGTAAATGCGGATGCGATAGAAAAGCAGAAGGCAGAAGACGAAGAGCGGCTTGATAAAGAGCGGAAGGCAGCAGAAAAGCGCAGGGAGGCAGACAGAAAACGTGTTGAGGCGGCTGCAAGAAAAGCAGCTGAGGAAGAGGCTGCAAGAAAGGCGGCCGAGGAAGAAGCAGCAAGGAAAGCAGCTGAGGAAGAGGAAGCGAGGAAGGCGGCCGAGGAAGAGGCGGCAAGGAAAGCAGCCGAGGAAGAGGCTGCGAAAAAGGCGGCTGAAGAAAAGGCAGAAAAGAAAGCAGCCAAGGGCAGCAGGAAACCGAAAAAGAATGTATTGGAAGAAAAGACACAGAGACTTCCGGATGATATTATGGCATTAGTGGAACAGCTTGAAAGCAGGGTTGCTGCTCCGGATCCGGGAAAAGAGGAGGTGCTTTTAGAAGATGCAGAGCCGGTGGAAGATGAATTTGAAGAGCTGGAGTCTTTGGGCATAGGGGAAGACTTTATGCAGGATACGGAGTCGGATTTCGAGGAGTCGGATTTCGAGGAGGCAGCTTTTGAGGAGGTCAGTTTCGAGGAGACTTCTGAGGAGGGAGCCGAGAAGGATTTTGAGGACGGCTTTGAAGAGGAAGAGGAAATCGAGGAGGACTTCGAAGAAGAGGAACCAGAGGAGGATTCTGAGGAGGACTTCGAAGAAGAGGAACCAGAGGAAGACTTTGAGGAGGACTTCGAAGAGGAAGATGATTTCGAGGAAGCCTCGGAAGACGGCTTTGAAGAGGAAGAAGACTTCGAGGAAGCCTCAGAAGACGATTTCGAAGAGGAAGAAGACGCCGAGGAAGAGGACTTTGAGGAGGATTTCGAAGAAGACTTTGAAGAAGACTTTGAAGAAGATTTTGAGGAGGATTTCGAAGAGGATTTCGAAGAGGGAACTGAAGAAGATTTTGAAGAAGATTTTGAGGAGGACTTCGAAGAGGAAGAAGACTTCGAGGAAGATTCGGAAGACGGCTTCGGAGAGGAAGAAGACGCTGAGGAAGAAGATTTTGACGAGGAGGACTTTGAAGAGGATTTTGAGGAGGATGATTTTGTAGAGAGCGATTTTGACGAAGAGGATTTCGAAGAGGACTTTGAGGAAGAAGACTTCGAGGAGGATGAGCTTGACGAAGAGGAATTCGAAGAGGAAGAAGGTTTCGAGGAAGACGAGCTTGAGGAAGAAGACTTTGAGGAGGATGAGCTTGACGAAACGGATCTTGAAGAAGACTTCGAGGAACACGCTTTTGACAGCGGTTCCCTTGAGATTGAAGAGCCTTCTGAGGAGGAGATACAGAAGCGCTTTAAGAAAGCAAAAGGAGGCGTTCCTTTTGACACGGGCTTTGTAGTGACAGGACGCTATGACCTGAGCGCTACCAGTGAGATTGGACTGAAGGCAGGGCTTACGGAGGAGCAGAAAAAGCTGTTTTCCTACTTCGTTCCGGTCAGGGGCATGAGCGAGCAGATTGTGGAAACGCTTGACAACGACCGGCGGGCAAGGAGGGAAGGAACCTCGAAAACCGGAAATATTCTGGTGATTGGACGAAAGGGCTCCGGAAAGACTGTACTGGCAGTGGACATTGTGAAAGCGATCCAGAAACAGAGAAACTTAAAGCAGGGAAAAGTTGCAATAGTGACGGGAGAATCCCTCAATAAGAAAGAACTGCCTAACATCATCCAGAAACTTAAGGGAGGCGCGATTATCGTAGAGAAAGCAGGAAAACTTAACTCGAGGACGGTAAAAGAGCTGAGCCACCTGATGGAAAGAAAGACGGGAGAGATGCTCTTCGTGCTGGAAGACCAGAGGAAACCTCTTGAGAGGGTGCTGACAGCGAATCCGGACTTCAAGAAGAAGTTCACTTCCAAGCTGGAGCTGCCGGTATTCATCAATGACGAGCTGGTTACTTTCGGACAGACCTATGCGAAGGAGAACGGATATAAGCTTGACGAGATGGGAATCTTGGCGCTGTACAGCCGGATTGACGTGATGCAGAGAGAAGACCATGCGGTTTCGGTGGCAGAGGTAAAAGAAATTATGGATGAGGCGATTTCGCACTCCCAGAGGGTAAATGTAAAGCATTTGGCTCGGAGGGTGTTCGGAAAGGGAACGGATGATTCTGACAGGATTATCCTAAAAGAGGATGACTTCAAAATATAATGGCAAAGATTGCGGATTAAGAGAGGGCACAGATATGGCAGAGAGGAAAAAGAAGGCATACGAAGTGGGCGAGCTTGACCAGTATTTATTTGGGCAGGGAAATCATTATGAGATTTATAAGAAACTGGGAGCCCACAGGGTAAAAAATGGGAAAAAAGAGGGCGTGTATTTTGCTGTCTGGGCGCCTCACGCAAAATCGGTATCCGTCATTGGTGAGTTTAACGAGTGGGATATAGAGGCGAATCCGATGGAGCGTCAGGAATCAATCGGGATATTCACGTGCTTTGTTCCGGATGTGAAAGAATATGCGATGTATAAGTACTGCATTGAGACATACAAGGGAGAGTATGTTTTTAAAGCGGATCCCTTTGCAAACCATTCAGAGATGAGGCCGGGAACGGCATCCAAGGTGACGGATATCAGCAATCTGAAGTGGACGGATGATGTGTGGATGGAAAAAAGAAAGAAGTGGAATCATATGCAGGAGCCGGTGTCGGTGTACGAAGCGCATATCGGTTCCTGGAAACGCCATCCCGGACATGAGGATGAAGGGTTCTATACCTATCGTGAATTTGCGGTTGAGATTGCGAAATATTTAAAGGATATGGGATATACCCATGTGGAGCTGATCGGCATTGCCGAGCATCCTTTCGACGGCTCCTGGGGATATCAGGTAACAGGCTACTACGCGCCTACCTCCCGGTACGGCACGCCGGAAGATTTTGCGTGGATGGTAAATTACCTTCACCGGAACAAGATAGGCGTCATCCTTGACTGGGTACCGGCGCATTTCCCAAGAGACGCCCACGGCCTGGCGGACTTTGACGGCACTCCGACTTTCGAATATGCGGATCCGAGGAAAGGGGAGCATCCGGACTGGGGAACGAAGATTTTTGACCTTGGCAAAAATGAAGTGAGGAATTTCCTGATTTCCAATGCCTTGTTCTGGGTTGAGCAGTTCCATGTTGACGGCCTCAGGGTGGATGCGGTCGCATCAATGCTGTATCTTGACTATGGGAAACAGGACGGGCAGTGGGTTGCTAATAAATATGGCGGCAACCAGAACCTGGAGGCGATAGACTTCTTCAAGCATCTGAATTCTGTTGTGCTGGGCAGAAACCCGGGCGCAATGATGATAGCGGAGGAATCTACGGCGTGGCCGAAGATAACAGGGGATGTTGAGGATGACGGCCTTGGGTTCAGCTTGAAATGGAATATGGGATGGATGCATGATTTTACAGAATATATGAAGCTTGACCCGTATTTCCGCAAGGACAACCACCATATGATGACCTTTGCCATGAGCTATGCGGGAAGCGAAAAATATATCCTTGTGCTGTCTCACGACGAGGTCGTGCATCTGAAATGCTCGATGTTAAATAAAATGCCGGGGCTCGGATTTGACAAGTATGCGAACCTGAAGGCGGGCTATGCCTTTATGATGGGGCATGCAGGGAAGAAACTACTGTTTATGGGGCAGGAGTTCGCGCAGCTGCGCGAATGGAGCGAAGAGCGCGAGCTTGACTGGTTCCTGCTTGCTGAGGAGGAGCATCAGGCGGTCCAGAACTGGATGAAAGACCTGCTGCATCTGTACAGGAAGAATCCGGCGCTTTATCAGGACGAAGAGATATGGGAAGGATTTGAATGGGTAAATGCGGACGACGCTTACCGCAGCATCTTTAGTTTCATGCGCCATTCCAAAAATAAAAAGAAAAATCTCCTGTTTGTGATCAACTTTACCCCTATGCTCTGGGAGGATTACCGGGTAGGCGTTCCGAGGAGAAAGCAGTATAAGCTGATCCTGAACAGCGACGATGTCCGGTACGGAGGAAAGGGCGAGGAGCGCCCGGCAGTTTATAAAGCGGTGAAACAGGAGTGTGACGGAAGGCCGTTTTCATTCGCATATAAGCTTCCGCCGTATGGAGTAGCGATATTTGAATTTTAAGGCTTGACAAAAATTATTTTATCAATTAGAATTACGTTTAATCAAATAACTGCCTGCGGTGTTAGCTGCAAGAAGGCAGTCCTGGCGATGAAGAGGGATAGTAATTGCAATGTAGATTCCACAGAGAGAGAGTCCGGAGGCTGAGAGATTCTTGTTTTGAAATGTGATGAACCTGCCTTGGAGCCGCTGTGTGAAAATGCAGCGTGGCACCAGCGTTAATGGTGATGAGAGAGAGCTGCTGAAAAAGCAGAACTAGGGTGGTACCGCCGAGCTTTTCGGTCCCTTTCGGGGAGCTGAGAAGCCGGCGTTTTTTATACCGTGTGTTTCCGGCTCCTGGCAATTATTCGTGCGGGCATGACCGCATAAAAAGAGAAGGAGAAGAGAAACATGGCAAAAGACAAGAAATTAGTTAAAAATATCACTCCGCGTGACGAGAACTTCGCGCAGTGGTATACAGATGTTGTGCGGGAGGCGAACCTGTGTGATTATTCCAGCGTAAAGGGCTGCCTTAACTACCTGCCGAACGGATATGCGATCTGGGAGCTGATACAGGCAGACCTTGACAGGCGTTTTAAAGAGACAGGTGTCGAGAACGTATCGCTGCCGCTCCTGATCCCGGAGAGCCTTTTAGAGAAAGAGGCGGATCATGTGGAAGGCTTTGCGCCGGAGGTTGCATGGGTAACCCACGGAGGCATGGAGAGGCTTCAGGAGAGGCTTTGCATCCGCCCCACGTCCGAGACGCTTTTCTGCGACCTGTGGGCGAGGACTGTAAAATCTTACAGGGATCTTCCGAAGGTATGGAATCAGTGGAACAGCGTTCTGCGCTGGGAGAAGACGACGAGGCCGTTCCTGCGCTCCAGAGAGTTCTTGTGGCAGGAGGGCCATACGATCCATGCGACATACGAGGAGGCAGAGGCGCGGACTATCCAGATGTTCCATGTATATGAGGACTGTTACAGGGAGACGCTTGCCATCCCGTTTGTATCGGGAAGGAAAGCAGAGCACGAGAAGTTTGCCGGAGCGCAGGACACTTATACTGTCGAGGCGCTGATGCATGACGGAAAAGCGCTGCAGTCAGCCACGAGCCATTTCTTCGGCAGTGGGTTCCCGGATGCATTCGGCATTAAATATATTGATAAGAACAATGAATTTCAGAGCGTTTATGAGACATCCTGGGGATGGTCCACAAGAAGCATCGGCGGGCTTATCATGGTTCACGGTGACGATGACGGGCTTGTCCTGCCGCCGCATGTTGCGCCGGTTGAGTGCCGGATAATCCCGATCGCGCAGCATAAGGAAGGCGTTCTTGACAAGGCGTTCGCGCTGTTTGAAGAGCTTAAGAAGGCTGGCTACAGGGTGAAGATTGATGATTCTGACAAGAGCCCGGGATGGAAATTTGCAGAGCAGGAGATTCTCGGCATACCGACCCGTATCGAGATCGGGCCGAAGGATATCGAGAACAACCAGGTGGTTGTAGTCCGCCGCGATACCCGCGAGAAGATTGCAGTGCCGATGGGCGAGATTGCGACAAGGCTGCGCGATATCCTTGAGATAATCCAGTCCGATATGTATAAGAGGGCGGAAGAGTTCTTGAAAGCGCATATCGATACGGCTACTGATATCGAGGAGATGAAAACGAAATTCCGGCAGAACCGCGGATTTGTAAAAGCTTGCTGGTGTGGCGACCCCGAGTGCGAGGGCGAGGTAAAATATGTGACGGGAGGAGCGGCTACCAGGTGTCTGATAGAGGATGAGGAGATGATCTCCGATAAGTGCATCTGGTGCGGAAAACCGGCAAAACATATGGCTTACTGGGGCAAGGCGTACTAAAGGCTAAAATACGGCGGGGCATTTTATGCCTCGCTTTTTTGGGAGAAGTGCAGTGAGAGAAATTAAGATTCAATTACCTGAAAAAGTAAATACAATTATCGGAACCCTTATGGAGCATGGGTACGAGGCTTATGCGGTAGGCGGATGCGTGAGGGATTCTATTCTGGGGCGGGAACCGGAGGACTGGGATATCACGACCTCTGCCACGCCGGAGCAGACGAAGGCTCTGTTTGAAAAGACGTTTGACACGGGGATTGAACATGGAACGGTCACCGTACTTCTGGATAAGGACAGTTTTGAGGTTACAACCTACCGCATTGACGGGAAATATGAAGACAGCCGGCATCCGAGTGAAGTGACCTTTACCCGCAGCTTAAAAGAAGACCTCATGCGGAGGGATTTTACGATAAATGCCATGGCATATAATGAAAAGGACGGACTTGTGGATATCTTTGGGGGTCAGGAGGATCTGGCGGAGGGGGTTATCCGGTGCGTCGGGTATGCGGCTGCCCGTTTTTCGGAGGACGCGCTGCGTATCCTGCGGGGCGTGCGCTTTGCGGCGCAGCTGGGTTTCTGCATAGAGGAGATTACGAGGCAGGGGATGAGGAAACTTGCGCCGACTCTTGTGAATATAAGTGCGGAAAGGATACAGGTAGAGCTGGTCAAGATGCTCACTTCGAAGCGGCCGGGGTATCTGAGGGAGGCATATGAGCTTGGCATCACTGCACAGTTTATGCCGGAGTTTGACGAGATGATGGGTGTAGAGCAGGAAACGCCCCACCATATCTATACGGTAGGCGAGCATACCCTCCACTCTCTTGCAAATATAAGGCCGGACAAAGTCCTGAGGCTTGCAATGCTCATGCATGATATGGGAAAGCCTGCGATGAAGACCATTGATGAAAAGGGAATCGCACATTTCAAGAAACACGCACTGGAGAGCGAAGTTATTGCCAAAGACATCCTGAAACGGCTTAAATTTGATAACGATACAATTCATAAAGTGACGCGGCTTGTGCATTTTCATGATTACCGGATGCCTGTGGAGGCGGAAAATGTAAGGAGAGCCATGCATAAGATTGGGGAAGAGCTTTTCCCGCAGTATATTGAGGTGCGCCGCGCGGATGTGCTGGCGCAGAGCCTTTTCCTTCGGGAAGAAAAACTGGAAGATCTGGACGGGATTGAAAAGCTGTACCAGGATATACTGGAAAAGAAGGAATGCGTCTCCTTAAAAGATCTGGCGGTGACGGGAAACGATCTGATTGAGGCAGGAATGTCGCCCGGAAAGGAAATAGGGGAAAAACTGGAAAAACTTTTGGAGCTTGTGATCAGGAAACCGGAATACAATACAAAAGAGGAGCTTTTAAAGCGTCTGTAAAGGGCAGGGATTAGAAATTATCCCTGCTTTTGTAATCATATTTTGCGGCGTGGCATCATATTTTGAAAAGAACACGTAATGTAGAGTGCAGGGGATGTCAATATGCAGGATTATGATAGGAACATTTTGGAAAAATATGAGATTGACGTAAACAGCACCCGTAAAGTCAGGGGTGCTGTTTTATGCGACACGGCTCAGGGGGTGTTTCTTCTGAAGGAGGTGTCGGCGCCGTCAGGGCGTCTTCTGGCACTGTGCGAACTGTATGCACATTTGGAAGAGTATGGGCCCTGTCATACGGACAGTATTATGCCCAACAGGGAGAATGAATTGGTGACGATCCGTGAGGACGGGAAAAAATATATGCTGCGGAGATGGTTTTTGGGGCGGGAATGTGATTTTAAGAAACCGCCGGAGCTTTTGGAAGCGTCAGGCAATCTAGCGAAACTGCATGCTGCCATGAGGGTGAGCCTGCCGTCGCAGACAAGGGCGGAACGCCTGGAAAAAGAATACGAACGGCATGACAGGGAACTGAGAAAAGTGCGGAAATTCGTGCGGGGGCTTACATCTAAAGGAGATTTTGAGATTGTCTTCTTAAAATTTTTTGATGAGATGTATGAGTGGGCCAAAGCTGCGGGAGAACTTCTTGCAGGCTCGGGCTATGACGGGCTGTATGAGGAAAGCATAAAGGCGGGATGCCTGACCCACGGGGAGTACAACTACCACAATATACTGATGGGGGCCGGAGGGCCGGGGGCAAATCAGGGCAGGATCCTGGCGACAGTTAATTTTGATAAATATAAGCAGGACGTGCAGGTGGAGGACTTGTATTATTTCCTGCGTAAAGTAATGGAAAAGCATGGATGGAAGGAGCGGCTGGGAGATAATATGCTCAACGCATATTCGGCAATCCGGCCGCTGTCGGGGCGAGAGATGGAGTATCTTAAAATCCGGCTGGCATATCCGGAAAAATTCTGGAAGATTGCAAATTCATATTACCATTCAAATAAAGCGTGGATATCTGTAAAAAATATGGAGAAACTAAATACGGCAATCCGGCAGACAAAAGAAAAAGAACGGTTTATAGATAATATATTTGCTTTTCATTTGTAGCCGCCTGGTGTATAATGGATAATAACGAGCATGACAGGAGGTACATTGATATGGAATATCGTGAGCGGTATGAGGAGTGGATTTCAAATCCATATTTTGATGAAACGACGCGTGAGGAGCTGAAGAAAATCGCAGATGACGACAATGAGATAAAAGAGCGTTTCTATAAAGATCTTGAGTTCGGTACCGCGGGCTTGAGAGGTATCATCGGCGCAGGAACGAACCGTCTGAATATCTATACGGTCAGAAAGGCGACTCAGGGATTAGCAAATTACATAGTGAAGAGCGGGGGGCGGGATAAAGGTGTTGCCATCGCATATGATTCCCGCCGCATGTCGCCGGAATTTGCAGATGAGGCGGCGCTCTGCCTTGCGGCAAATGGCATCAAGGCGTATGTGTTTGACGCGCTCCGCCCGACGCCGGAGCTCTCCTATGCAGTGAGGAAGCTTGGCTGTATCGCCGGAATCAACATCACTGCCAGCCATAACCCGCCGGAGTACAACGGGTATAAGGTATACTGGGAGGACGG
>OFGR01000908.1_pt1 | contig 26691 bp, 18 predicted proteins | sample 1521811 | NCBI WGS metagenome assembly OFGR01 (sample SAMEA3504098, study PRJEB24116) | mouse gut metagenome | biome: mouse gut; feature: mouse-associated habitat; material: faeces | place: Denmark | collected 2011
TATTGGTTAAGCTATATGCAGTAGTACCAATCTAAAACAATGAATATGCATCGTGTATTTCGAGCGACTGATACAGACACAGACAGGCAGACCGGCTGGTCTGCCTGTGACAGAAAAAGAAATATACGCCGCATGATACAGGAGGAATGTTTCCATGAATCACAAAAAAAGCCAGCCATTGACCGGCGCTGCAAATCAGCGTCTGGACAAAACATCCCAGTCTGACAGCCAGTCCACTGCAGCCTGGGCAGGTACCGACCATCACGCTCCAAAATCCAACGTGTCCATTCCAAAGACAAGCGCTGTCGAATATGCCAAGGAATGGGTTGACGATGGCAGCAGACTGTAAGGAGGAGACGGTATGGGAAAAATTACGATGACGGTAGATGGCAATACGGCAGCGGCATATGCAGCATATGCATTTACAGACGTAGCGGCCATTTACCCGATTACGCCGTCTTCCACAATGGCCGAAGTGGTAGACGAATGGGCGGCCAACGGCAGAAAAAATATTTTTGGCCAGACGGTAAAAGTAGCGCAGCTGCAGTCAGAAGCAGGCGCTGCAGGCGCGTTTCACGGCTCGCTGCAGGCGGGCGCGCTGACGACGACATTTACCGCGTCCCAAGGGCTGCTTTTAATGATTCCAAATATGTATAAAACAGCCGGAGAGCTGCTGCCGGGAGTCTTTCATGTCAGTGCCCGTTCGATTGCGGCGCAGGCTCTGAATATTTTCGGCGATCATCAGGATGTTATGGCGGCCAGGCAGACGGGCTGCGTGATGCTTGCGTCCGGTTCCGTACAGGAAGTGGCGGACTTAGCCCCGGTCGCGCATCTGGCTGCATTAAAGGGGCGGCTGCCGTTTATCCATTTCTTTGACGGCTTCCGCACGTCCCATGAGGTGCAGAAAATCGAAGTGCTTTCTTATGAAGACTATGCAGGGCTTCTGGATAAAAAAGCACTGCAGGAATTCCGGGACAGGGCGCTTTCCCCAAACCATCCGGTTACAAGGGGAACGGCGCAGAACCCGGATATTTATTTCCAGACCAGGGAAGCCTGCAATCCGTTTTATGAAAATATCATTCCGGTGGTCGAAGGATATATGGCAGACATGGCTGCGCTTACGGGCCGGGAATACGGGCTGTTCCAGTATTACGGCGCAAAGGATGCCGAATATGTCATCGTCGCCATGGGCTCTGTCTGCGGAACAATCGAAGAAACCGTGGATTATTTCAATGGACAGGGAGAAAAATACGGGGTTTTGGAAGTACACCTGTTCCGTCCGTTTTCAGCGGAGCATTTTTTGAAAGCCATGCCAAAGACAGTCCGCAAAATCGCCGTGCTTGACCGTACCAAGGAGCCGGGAGCGCTGGGCGAGCCGCTTTACCTGGATGTGCGCAGCTGCTATTTCGGCATGCAGGATGCGCCGTTTATTGCCGGCGGGCGGTTCGGGCTTGGCTCAAAAGATACCACGCCGGCAGATATCCGGGCCGTGTTTGACAATTTAAAGCGGATTAACCCAATGGAGAGCTTTACGGTTGGAATCTGCGACGACGTGACGCATACGTCGCTGCCGCCGGCGGAAAAAACAGTTACGGCGAAGGAAGGCACGGTGCGGTGCAAATTCTGGGGACTTGGCTCAGACGGCACGGTCGGGGCAAACAAGCAGGCGGTCAAGATTATCGGGGAGCATACCAGCCAGTATGTGCAGGCCTATTTTGCCTACGATTCCAAAAAGTCCGGCGGGCTTACGACTTCGCATCTGCGGTTTGGCAGCCAGCCAATCAAGTCGGCATATTTAATCGATGAGGCGGATTATATTGCCTGCCATAACCAGTCCTTTGTCCACAGCTACGACTTATTGAAAGGCTTAAAGCATGGCGGCACGTTTGTCTTAAACTGCATGTGGGATGCCAGTGAGCTGGAAGAACAGCTTCCGGCTTCCATGCGGCGTGAAATTGCAGAAAAAGAAATTGATTTTTACTGCATCAATGCGATAAAGCTTGCCGAGGAAATCGGCCTTGGCAACCGCATCAATATGATTATGCAGGGCGCTTTTTTCAAGCTGTCCGACGTGCTGCCGCAGGAAGAAGCAAAGCAGTATTTAAAGGACGCGGTATTAAAGGCGTATGGCAAAAAGGGTGAAAAGGTCATCCAGATGAATCACGAAGCCATCGAGCATGGATTTACAGACCTGGTAAAAATCAAGGTGCCGGACAGCTGGAAGGGACTGGAATGCGTGGAAGCCGGGCCGGATGGCCGGTCAGAGGAACCGGAATTTGTATCGCAGATTATGCGCCCGATGAACCGCCAGGAAGGGGACAGCCTTCCGGTCAGCGCATTCAGCGGCATCGAGGACGGCACGTTTCCGTGCGGCACCTCTGCGTATGAAAAGCGCGGGGTCGCAGTCAATGTGCCGGAGTGGAACGAGCACACCTGCATCCAGTGCAACCAGTGTGCGTTTGTCTGCCCGCATTCGTGCGTGCGCCCGGTGCTTGTGACCGAAGCAGAAAAGGAAGCCGCGCCGGAAACGTTTCATACCCAGAAAGCCAAAGGCCGCGGGCTGGAAGATTTTGCATTCCGTATTCAAATCAGCACGATGGACTGTACCGGATGCGGCAACTGTGCCGATATCTGCCCGGCAGACCCGAAAGCGCTTGTCATGAAAAAGCTGGCCACACAGGCACCGTCCGAAGTGCCGAACTGGGAGTATGCGGTTACGAAGGTTACGGACAAGGGAAGCCTGTTCGAAGGAAAGACCGTGAAGGACAGCCAGTTTAAGCAGCCGCTGATTGAATTTTCCGGTGCCTGTGCCGGGTGCGGCGAGCCGGCTTATATCAAGCTGATTACCCAGCTGTTTGGCGAACGCATGATGATTGCCAATGCAACCGGATGCTCGTCTATCTGGGGCGCATCGGCACCGACCACGGCCTATACCTGCAACGGGGAAGGGCACGGGCCGTCCTGGGCCAATTCCCTGTTTGAAGACAATGCGGAATTTGGCTACGGCATGTTTCTGGGCGTGCGCCAGCTGCGTGACGGACTGGAACAGAATATGAAAACACTGCTGGAAAAGGGCACGGTTTCCCCGCAGCTGAAAGAAGCGTTTGAACACTGGATTCAGGTGCGCGAAGAAGGGGAAGCATCCAAAAAAGCAGCACAGGAAGTGCGCGCACAGCTGGACAGCGTGTTTTCGGACAATAGCGGCATGCAGGACTGCCCGGAAGCTTCTTATGCTTTGCAGGAAATCCGCAGAAACCAGGATTATCTGGTAAAACGCTCCGTCTGGATGATTGGCGGGGACGGCTGGGCCTATGACATCGGCTACGGCGGGCTTGACCAGGTGCTTGCATCCGGGGAAGACGTCAACGTGCTTGTATTCGATACGGAAATCTATTCCAATACCGGCGGGCAGGCGTCGAAGTCCACGCCGGCGGCAGCGGTTGCAAAATTTGCAGCTTCCGGCAAGAAATCTGCGAAAAAAGACCTGGGCAGGATGATGATGACCTACCAGAATGTGTATGTGGCGCAGATTGCCATGGGCGCAGATAAAAACCAGACCTTAAAGGCCATCCGCGAAGCCGAAAGCTACAAAGGGCCTTCCCTTATTATCGCTTATGCGCCGTGCATCAGCCACGGCATCCGTGCCGGCATGGGCAAAAGCATGGAAAACATGGCACAGGCTGTGGCCGCAGGCTACTGGCACCTGTACCGCTATAATCCGATGCTTTTAAAAGAAGGAAAAAATCCGTTTACGCTGGATTCCAAGGACCCGGCCGGAGATTTCCAGGAATTTTTAATGGGCCAGGTGCGCTACTCCGCACTCGCAAGGCAGTTCCCGCAGCAGGCAGAAAAGCTGTTTGAAAAAGCCAGGGAAGATGCAGGGGCAAGGCTGGAAGAATATAAAAAGCTGAGTGGAAAAGGAGCTTAAAGAAAAACAGTTTTGTTTTTAGAAAAGATGTACCGGATTCGTGCAGGTATGCGCAGGTTCGGTACATCTTTTTTGTTTTTACGGAGCAATAGGGGAAATCTGATACAGCCTGTCAATTACATGATTTTTGGTGTATAATAAATAGAATATATAGAATTTATAAAATATTTCTGGAAATCAGGGGGATTTTAGAATGGCCAGGACAGTTGCAATTGGTGAACAGGACTTTCGCGAAATGATACAGAATCATTATTTCTATACAGATAAAACAGGCTTTATAAAAGAGTGGTGGGAAAACGGGGATTCCGTCACTCTGATTACCCGTCCCAGGAGATTTGGAAAAACCATTACGATGAGCATGCTGTACCATTTCTTTTCTGTCAGCCAGAAAGGCGGGGAAGCTTTGTTTCAAAGCCTGAAAATCTGGAAAGAAGAAAAGTACCGGAACATGCAGGGAACCTATCCGGTTATTTTTCTGAGCTTTGCCGGTATCAAAGGACACAGCTATCAGGATGTATATCGTGACATTTGCAGGGTGATTGCGCGTGAGTACCGTAAACGTGTCTCTATAATGGAAAACAAATGTTTTCTGCAATCGGACAGGGAGCAGTATTTCCGGATTATTGATGGCAGTGCTGATACTGGCGAGGTGCGTGCTTCTTTGAACCAGCTTTCAGAGTATCTGTTTCATTATTATGGAAAGAAGGTACTGATTTTTCTGGATGAGTATGATACTCCCATGCAGGAAGCATTTGTAAATGGGTACTGGGAAGAATTAACAGATTTTATGCGGGGATTTTTGAATGCTTCGTTCAAGACCAATCCTTATCTGGGCCGTGGAATCATGACAGGAATTACAAGAGTCGGCAAGGAATCCATTTTTTCAGATTTGAACAATCTTTCGGTCATAACAGCTGCGTCCAGGTTATATGAGACAGCTTTTGGGTTTACAGAGTATGAAGTACAGGAAGCTTTACAGGAATATGGTTTGCAGGATGAGTCTGATAAAGTGAAACTCTGGTATGATGGATTCCGGTTTGGAAACTGTGATAATATTTATAATCCATGGTCGATTACGAATTTTTTGAAATTCAGGGAATTTGGAGCCTATTGGGCAAATACAAGTTCGAATCAGCTGGTATCAAATCTGATACAGCAGGGCAGCCCGAATATAAAAATGATTATGGAAGACCTGCTTCAGGGAAAGCATTTTTGTACCTCTATGGATGAGCAGATTATTTTTGACCAGCTTAACCATAGTGAGAGCGCTGTCTGGAGCCTGCTGCTTGCAGGAGGGTACTTAAAAATAGTAAAAACCGGTGTCTGGAACAGAGAAAGCTGTGAATCTGGAATCGAAGATATTTCTTATGAGCTTGCCCTGACGAATCAGGAAATTGTGTTTCTGTTTAAAAAACTGATACGTGGATGGTTTGATCCCACAGATGCCGCGTACAACGGTTTTATAAAGGCCATGCTGGCGGATAATGTAAAAGAGATGAATGCATACATGAATAAAGCTGTTCCATTACTTCTCGGCTGCTTTGATACTGGAAACAGGCCGTCTGCAAAAACGGAACCAGAACGCTTGCACTCTGTGAAAGCGACCACTAAGGGTTTGAAAGAACCAAACCCAAGTGTCTGCTTTTACCATGGTCTTGTGCTAGGGATTATAGTAGACCTGGCAAAAAAATATATTATCACGTCTAACAGGGAAAGCGGACTAGGGAGATATGATGTCATGCTGGAGCCGCGCAGCCTTGCAGATGACGGGATTATTTTTGAATTTAAAGTATTTGACGGCGATGGTGAAAACGGTTTAATGGACACCGTGCATGCAGCAATCAGACAGATTCTAAATAAAAAATATGCGGCTGTGCTGGAAGATAAATTAGTGGATAAAAGCCGAATCCGGATTTATGGTTTTGCGTTTCGGGGAAAGGAAGTGCTGATTGACGGCGGGTATCTTGCTAAATATGAGTCTGCGCAGTATCATGCTCTGCTGGAAGGCTATGATTATTCATGAAAGCATAGCTGTTTGGATGCGGGATATGTCAGGAATAGGATATATTCCGCTTTTTACTTTATTAGGAAATTGTGATTTTGGAGCAATAAAAGTTCACCTTAAGATAGATATTTACATCTATAAAAATATAGATAATAACATTGACATATTTTACAGCCCTGCGTATAATGGAAGCAGAAAAGAAGATACTGTCTATGGAAGGAGGAACGGCTTGTGAGTGAACTGTCAGTTATGGGTGTTATGAAAGCCATCGTTCCGATTACCCGGTTCAATAAAGGCGAGGCGAACCGGATTTTTGACGAAGTAGAGTCCGGTGGGACGAAGATTGTGATGAAGAATAACCGGCCTGCCTGTGTCCTGATGTCTCCCGGCCGGTATGAGTCCCTGATTGAAATGCTTTCTGACTATATGATGCAGGAGGAGGCGGAACACAGGATGGCGCACTACAATCCGAAAGAATCCCTGTCGCATGAGGATATGATGAAGGAACTGGATATCACGGCGGAGGAGCTGGATGGCATAGAGGCAGAAATCGAGTGAAGGATTGTACGGATGAAATGGAACATTGAGTATGTGAAAGAAGCGCAGCGTGATTTGAAGCGTCTGGATCCTTATAACCGAAAAATCATACTGAAAGCGATTGAGAAAACAGCTGAACGTTTTCTGCCGCCGCCGGACGGAATTGGGAAACCGCTCGGGAACCATTCAGGTTCCAGACTGGGCGGATATTATAAAATCAAACCGCGCAGCCTTGGTTACCGGGTTGTATACCAGCTGGTAACAGAGGGAGGGACGATGAGGATTATCGTGATTTCTGTCCGTGATGAGGAAGCTGTTTATAAAGAAGCGGAGCGGCGGATACAGGATATGATAAAACGAAGCGCAGAGTGAGATATCAGAAAAAGCGGAAATTCTCATAGAATGAAAAGTACGGGTGAGAAAATAATAATGTGTTGGGGGGAAGCATCCTGGAGAATGAATCCAGGGTGCTTTTTTGCTGCCGGAAGGCCGTATGGCGATAAGGGAATGTCTATAAATGATATATTTTTTAAATCAGAACAATCCGTCAGCACGAAACCCTGATTTCTGCCTGGATGAAACAGGACTTTTTTTGGATAGCATGCTGACCGCGTCATCATATACTAATATTGGGATAATATACCAGTTATTTCAAATTTCCGTATATTTCAGTATTTTTTGTATAGATGCCATGCATTTATGCAGGCCATAAAACAGTAAGGAGGGAGAATATGGGAAACCAGCTTGTTTGGGATGACAGGTTTAACATCGGCGTGGAAATCATCGATAAAGAGCATAAAAAGCTGTTCAAGATCATGAACAAACTGTTTACAGCCAATGAGCATGAAAAGAAAAGCGGATGGTTCTGCCAGGAAGGCATAAAATATTTCAAAGACCATGCAATCAAGCATTTTTCAGAAGAAGAAGCCTATATGGAGAGCATCGGCTATCAGGGCCTGGAAATGCATAAGCGCCTGCATGAGGATTTCCGCATGCGGACGCTTCCATCACTGGAAAAAGAACTGGAAAAGACAGGTTATTGCGAAGAAGCCATCAGCCACTTTCTGGGTGTCTGTGCCGGATGGCTGATTGGGCATACGCTGACCGAAGACCATGCAATTGCAGGAAATGAGGAAACGAAATGGGCCAGCCTTCTGCCGGAAGAAGAACAGGAAGCGGTAAAGCAGACGATTCTGCAGCTGCTGCAGGATATGTTCCGGCTCCAGGCCCAGGTCATCAGTGAGTGCTACGGCGGGGAAAAATTCGGAAGCGGCATCTATTACCGCCTGATTTACGCCACACAGGAGGGCAGCCAGCGGGAAATGATTCTTGTCTTTGAAGAAAAGCTTCTGATTCGCACAATCGGGGCATTAATCGGAAGCCGCTCGTCCAAGCTGGATGTGACGCTGATGAATGCGGCCCGGTATGCAGCAATGCAGTTTGCAGAGCGCATCAAAAAGCATTTTTCTAAGACGCAGCTGTATGTCCTGCGCAGCGAGCACCTGCTTTCCTATGAGCAGTTCCAGCGGACGATTGAAAAAGAGAATCTGCGCTACAGCATTTTGTTTAATACCGGAGAGGGGTATTTTGCGTTCTGTTCCTTTATTCCGCAGCAGGCGTGCGAAAAAAGCGGTACCTTTATTCATCCGGAAAATGAAATGACAGAAGTGAAAAAATATCTCCAGATGAAAGAACAGGAAAACAGCAGCGGCAAAAAGAAGCTGCTGGTCGTAGATGATTCCATGACGGTCTGCTATGCGGTCAAAGGGATGCTGCAGGAAGATTACCAGATAGCAGTGGCCGATTCCGCGGTATCTGCTATCCGCAGCATTACGCTCGAGCGCCCGGACCTTGTCCTGCTGGATTATGAAATGCCGGTCTGCGACGGTGCACAGATTTTGCAGATGATACGCCAGGAAACCGTATTTGCGGATATTCCGGTGTTTTTCCTGACCGGGAAGGTGGATAAGGCCAGCGTCAGCCGGGTGCTGCCATTTAAGCCGGAAGGCTACCTTCTGAAAAGCTCGAAGCCGGAAGATATCCGCAGGAATATCGACCGGTATTTTGAAAAAAAGCATTAAAGCCTGCTGCCCTGCCATATTCGCTTTCCTGCCAGATGGCAGGGCAGTACCTGAAAATTCCAAAAATTTCAATATGTTTCCCGGATTGCTAATCTATGCATTATCTGTTATAATAAACCCGATTATGTAAAAAACGATAAAACGGGCAATACTTAAAAATAAGAAAATCCCTTACATTTCACAGTACCACCGCGCCAAATGACGCAGAATTGATGCACGCAAATGATTTAATGAAGTATTAACACAAGGAGATTAGACTAACATGGAGAATCTGATAGACAAAAGGCAGATTACTGCCCGGGTTACAAAGATATCATGGGAACGCATCTGGCTTCATCTGGAAGTAAAGGTGACATATGCCGGGGATGCAGACCGGGAAAGCCCGCTTTCCTTTTATCTGGTCAACGGCCTGTTTGAGCCGAAAGCAAAGCTGAAGGTGGAAGAAATCGAGGCGCAGGAAGGACTGGAAGCGGGGAAGGCGCAGGACATTTACAGGCTGAAAGTCAACATAACCAATCCCGGCACCAGCCTCTGCCTGCCGCAGGGTACTTATTCCATGATTATCTGCCAGAAGAAGCGCCAGATGGCGAAAGCGGAAATTGCCGAATCACTGGTAAAAGACATGAGCAGCGCTTCCCGCAATTTCCTGTATGGCGGCAGGGCAAAGGTGTATTCGGTGACGTTTTATGTAACGGAAGGAGATGACGGGCTTCCGTTTATCATGTATGTGCTTGCCGGCGGCAGGACAGGCATCAGCGCGCCTGCGGTTCACGCGAAGAAGGGCTTTCACCCGAAAGAGAGCCTGAAAAAGAAATATTCCAAAATCAATAAGCCGTTAAAGGTGGATATGTACTGGAAATACCGGAAAAAATATAAACATAAAAGCGGCAGGCCGGTTGTCATGTTTATGTCCGAACAGAGCACGAGCATCAGCACGAATTTAAAAGCCGTCAAAGACCGGATGCTGGCACGCGGGATGGATAAAGACTATATCATCGTAGAGTCGTACCGTTCGTCCGTGACAAATCCGCGCATGGGCTTGCGCAGCTGGATGGACACGCTCAAAAAGATGGCGATGAGCGATTTTATCTTCCTCGATGACCATGCGCCAATGCTGGACTGGCTGATTGTGGACAAAGACACGGTGCTTGTCCAGCTGTGGCATGCGGGGGCAGGGTTTAAGTCGTCCGGCTACAGCCGCTGGGGGCATATCGGGTGTCCGGCACCGTACAGCTGCCACAGACAGTATAAATACGGCATATCCGGCTCGAAGCAGATTGCCCATTTCTTCTCGGAAGTATGGGGAATTAACGATTCCCAGGTGCTGCCGACCGGAATGCCGAGGATTGATGAATTTTTAGATGAAGATTACCGTACAAAAAAGACAAAAGAACTGTATGAAAAATTTCCGCTGTGCAAGAATAAGAAGGTAATTCTTTTTGCGCCGACCTACCGGGGGACAAATAAGGCCAATGCCCATTATCCATATGAACTGATTGATTTTGACGGATTGTATGAAACCTGCGGGGATGCATATGCCGTGCTGTTCAAAATGCATCCGTGGGCATCGGAGCCTGTTCCGATTCCGCCGCAGTACCAGGACCGGTTTGCCGATGCGGGCAGGTACCCGAATATCAATGACCTGTTTTATATTACAGAGCTTTTGATTACGGATTATTCTTCCAATATTTTTGAATATTCGCTGATGAAAAAGCCAATGCTGTTTTATGCGTTTGACGAAATCCAGTATTCGTTTTCCAGGGGCTTCCACCGTCCGTATGAAGAATCTGCGCCTGGAAAGGTATGCCATACATTTGCGGAAATACTTGCGGCCATTGCGCAGGAAGATTTCGACTACCCGAAGGTGGAAGAATATGTGGCAAAGCATTTTGACTATATTGACAGCCATGCGTCAGACCGGGTTATCGACTGGATTATTTTGGGCCAGCTGCCGGATTCTGTGAAAAAAGAGCTGGCGGCAGATGCAGCCGTTAACAAAGAGCTCGAAACACTGGACTTTAAGCCGGCACAGGGCGGCAAATAAGCAGGGCGGCACAGGATGCCGGTTTTGCGGCATGTCCGGTGCAGCGTGAAAGGGATGGACAAAAGAATGAATATTGCAATTATTTTTGCTGGCGGAAGCGGGGTCCGCATGGGCTCGGGCATTCCGAAGCAGTTTCTGGAAATTAACGGCAAGCCCGTGATTATCCATACATTACAGCTGTTCCAGTATCATGATGAAATTGATAAAATATATATTTCGGTGCTTGAGGATTATATCGGATATATGAAAGAACTGGCCGACGAGTACCGCCTGAATAAGACCGCTGCCATTATTGCCGGGGGCGAAACGGCCCAGGATTCGATATACCTGGCGCTGAAAAAAGCGGAATCGGAAAATCCGCAGGATTCGATTGTGCTGCTGCATGACGGCGTGCGCCCATTTGTGTCTTATGAGGTGATTTCGGATAATATCCGGGGCGTAAAGGAAAACGGCAATGCGATTACCTGCACGGCCTGCTACGAAACGATTCTGTTAAGCCATGACGGGCAGTGCGTGGAGTCGGTTCCATACCGGAAAGATACGTTTGCGGCGCAGGCACCGCAGAGCTTTTACCTGAAAGATATTATTGCGGCGCACGATGAAGTGCGCAAAAGGCCGCAGCGCTATGAAAACATGGTCGATGCGTGCACGATTATCCGAAGCCAGGGCATGGCTGCGCATATGGTGCCGGGCAACCGGGGCAATATCAAGGTCACGACGCCGGAAGATGTATATATGTTCCGCGCCCTGCTCCAGTATAAGGAGAATGAGCAGGCGTTCGGGCTTGGCATTACCAACCGGATTGAGACGCGCATGAACAAGCATCATAAAAACATCCGTCCGTAAGGACAGAAAAGGGAAATGGAGGATGAAACATATGGAGAATGAGAGCAGGCAAAACAGCCAGATAATCGAAAGCCCGCAGGACGCCGTTTTACAGGAAGATTTGGAAGCGCTGGTTCGGGATGGATCCATTCCGTTTGACAGGCTTCACCGGCATACCGTATTTGTCACTGGCGCAACCGGGCTTTTGGGCTCCCAGGTCATAAAAGCCCTTGCATGCAGCAACCGGATAAACGGCACGGATATCCGTATTCTGGCGCTTGTGCGCAGCCGGGAAAAGGCAGAACGCATTTTTGGCACCCTGCTGGAACGCGGCGATATCCATATCGTGCAGGGGGATGTCACCCAGGCTGTCGCATGCGGGGAAAAGGCAGATTATATTATCCACGGCGCGAGCGCGACAAGCTCGAAGTACTTTGTTTCCAATCCGGTCGATACGATTCTGACAGCTATAAACGGCACGGTAAATATGCTGGAATTTGCAAGAAAAAACCAGGTAAAAGGATTTTTATACCTGTCATCTTTAGAAGTATACGGAACGCCGTCTGCGGATGCCGGGCTGATTGGCGAGTCCTACAGCGGCTATCTCGACCCGCTTTCGGTGCGCAGCAGCTATTCAGAAGGCAAGCGCATGGTGGAATGCATCTGCGCTTCGTATGCGTCCCAGTACCAGGTTCCGGTGCGGATTGCAAGGCTTTCCCAGACCTTCGGGGCAGGCGTGGAATATGACGATGGCCGTGTGTTCGCTGAATTTGCCAGATGTGCGCTTGAGAAAAAAGACATTGTGCTTCATACAGCCGGCAGGACCGAACGCAGCTACTGCTATACCAAAGACGCCGTGGCTGCCATGCTTCTGATTCTGCTGAACGGCGAAAACGGGTCTGCCTATAATGTGACAAATATGGACACGAGAATTTCCATCGCTAATATGGCACAGCTGGTATGCGAGATATTCCCGGATTCCCATATCCATGTGCAGTTTGACATGCCAAAGGATGTGGCTTCGTTTGGCTATAATCCGGAAATGGTCATTGCGCTGGATGCCGCAAAGCTGATGTCGCTTGGCTGGAAGCCGCAGGTGGGGCTTAAGGACATGTTTCTGCGGCTGGCTGCAAGCATGCAGGCGGGCAGGAGCACAAATTAGAAAGCACGCTGCCGGGGCTGTGCGCCAGCCCCGTGCAGCAGGGAATGGAGAGAACGATGAAATATGGAGTATTGATGCATAAGACGACAATGAATCTGGGCGATGATATCCAGGCATACGCTTCTGCCCAGTTTCTCCCGCAGATTGATTATATGGTGCAGCGGGAAAATATAGATTCTTTTCAGTCAGAACATAACGAGCCGGTAGGCGTGATTATGAGTGCCTGGTGGATGTGGCAGAAATGGAACTGGCCGCCGGCAGAGTGCATTGTGCCTAAGCTGGTCAGCATGCATATGAATAATTACACCATTTACCGCAAGGCCTCTCCGATACAGGACGAGTGGCTGCAGGGCATCGGCGGTGATTTTTTCCGTGAAAACGGCCCGGTCGGATGCCGTGACCAGACGACGCTGGATTTTTTTAAGGAACGCGGATTTGACTGCTATTTCAGCGGATGCATTACGCTGACGCTTCCAAAGCAGAAAAAAACAGCCGACGCGGGTACCTATGTCTGCCTTGTGGATTTAAAGCCGCAGCTGGAAGAAGCTGCGAGGGAATGGCTCAAAGACAGCGGGCTGGAAATCCGCGTGATGACGCACCACTGCGATTACCGCAAGTCAGACGCTTCGATGGAAGAACGGTTCAAAGCCGTAGAGGATATCCTGACACAGTACCAGAACGCACGCTTTGTCGTGACAAGACGCCTGCATGTGTCCCTGCCATGCCTGGCGATGGGCACGCCGGTACTGTCGATTGTAAATATGAATGATGCGGGAAATACTTCCCGGTGGGCCCCGTATTACAGCTGGGTACACAATATATCAGATGACGATTTTATTTCTGGAAAAATTAATTTTGATTATAACAATCCGCCGGAAAACAAGCAGGAGCATATCCCGACCAGGGAAGCGCTTATTAAAAGCATCCAGCAGTTTATTGAAGAAACCAAAGACTGCGAGCTTCCGATTTCGGAGATAAAAAAGACTTCCTATACGGAGGCGGAAGCAAGGCGCTGGCAGAATGAGCTGATGCACTGGACACTGGAAAAGTGGCTGCACCAGAACCGGGGGCTTTTGGAAGAACGCAACAAATATAAAAAGAAAGCAGCGACACTGGAAAAACGGCTCAAAAAAGGAAACGGCGGCATGCTGCCGGAAGAACTGGCCAGGATTCAGAAGCTGGAACAGCAGCTGGATGACATTACGCTTAAGGACTGGGCGAAGGCATGCATCCGGCGGCATAAAAAATAAATTTGCATGAAAGAAACGGGAAAGAAATCGGAACTGCTTACGGCGGGAGTTCAGTATTTAGAATAGGAGTAAGTAATAACATGAACAGAGCAGGAAAAAGCAAAGCAGCAGCCAGCCGCAGGATGTTAAGTTTTGTGCTGGTATTTGTGCTGGCCTGGATGTCGTGCCCTCTGGCAGGCGTGCGGGCAGCCAAAAAGACACCCCCCAGGGAGCCCAAAACGCAGAAGGCGGTATTGCGGGTAATCTCAACAACGGATTTGCACGGGCAGGTATCGACGACCCATTATGATACGGCCAGTGAAAAGCCGGGAAGCCTGGCACAGGTTTATACGCTGATTAAGCAGGCACGCCAGGAAGCCGGTTCAGGCAATACGCTGACGGTAGATACAGGGGACTCGGTATACGGCTATGCGGCTGATTACATTCTGGATAAATCCGGCGAAAACACAGTGCAGCCGATATACAAGGCAATGGCGATGGTAAACTATGACGCAATTGCACTTGGCAACCATGATTTTGACTACGGTTATGCATATATTGACAAGCAGCTGGAGTTATCCGGGCTGAAAAAGAAATGTGTGCTTTCGAATATAATCCGGGCGGACACCGGGCAGACGGCGTGGGAAGAATCTAAAATGATTACGAAAAAGCTCAAAACGGATGCAGGAAAATCCGTTATTGTAGAAGTCGGAGTCATTGGCATTACCATTCCATCGATGTCGTCTTATTCAAACTGCAAGGAAGATTTGATTGCGCTTCCGATTGTAAGCACGGTGGAAAAACAGGCAGCATCCTTAAAATCCCAGGGCGCTGATTTTGTCGTTGTAATTGCACATTCGTCCATGGGCAGTGCAAACCCGGCAGAAGACAGCGATAATGCAGTGTATGCGCTGACAAAGCTGGAAAATGTAGATGCGATAGCAGCAGGGCACGGGCATAAGAACTACCCGTCCTCGGATAAGGCTTCTGCTTCCTATTATAATCTTCCAAATGTGGATAAGAAAACAGGCCTGATGAACGGCAAGCCGGTTACGATGATAAAAGACCACGGTGCCGGCATGGGCGTGATTGATTTAAACCTGGAAATCGATGAAGACGGGGAAATTGCCATTACAGGCTCCTCGGCAGAGCTTCGCATGGTTACAAAAGATACGCCGTCAAGCATGGCCATTGTAGAAGCGCAGCAGCCGGAAATCAGTGCGGTTGACGAGTCGCTCAAAGAGGTGGTCGGAACGCTTGCAGCCGATGAAAAAATCAACAGCTATTTTGCATTGTTAGAAGATAACTATGCTATCCAGCTGGTCAATGAATCCAAGCTGCAGTACGGGCTTGCCTATACCGGCGGTGCCGGAAAGCTGAATTATGGCAGCTGTCCGGTTGTAGCGACAACGAAATATACGTTAAGCGGCAGCCAGTCCGCAGAGGACAATATCAGCTTAAACGGCAGCATTACCATGAAGGATATCCTGAATATGCAGCAGGATAACCATAACAACAATATTTTATACTGGGTGACCGGCGCACAGCTGCGGGAGCTGTTGGAGTGGTCGGCGAGCGTGTATACCGCAGCAGACGGCAGCATTTCTTCCGACGAGGTGCTGGAGCAGATGCTGGCAGAGCGTGGCGCTTCTTCGATTGCGGCGTCCGACTGGCTGGATGACTGGAGTGCGTTTGCCGTATTTGACGGGATTGAGTATACCATCGATGCGACCAGGCAGCCGCGTTATTCCAAGGCAGGGGATTTGAAAAATTCGTATTCCCAGCGGATTGTCAGCCTGACACATAACGGCCAGCCGGTGATGGACGACCAGAAGCTGATTCTGGTAAGCCATACCGTTGCATCAAACGTGGATGCGACAGGCACGATTTCCCAGCAGAAGGTGCTTGGAAAATCAGACCTGGCTTATGTACACCTGATTAATTTTATTAAGCAGCAGCAGAAATTCGGGGATTTAAAATCCGATACAGACCATAACTGGAATGTCGTTTTTGATGCAGACCGTGAATACATTGTGCGCGCAAGCATTTTTTCACAGACCGATGCCATGATGAAGGACTGGTTCCAGGGGCTGGTAAACAGCAGTGAGAATTTTGCTTATTATCTGGCAAAATTTGTCCAGGCAGAAAAACCGGACACGGCAGTTCCGCTTCTGATTGTTTCCCCGGTCGTAACGGTTCCGACCGACCAGCCGGTAGAAATCAAGGTACAGGCAAGCGACCGCTCCGGCATCCGTCCGCTGAAGTGGGCAAAGGGACAGGAGACCGCAGACAGTACGGTATGGGAAACAGCACAGGAAGTAATATCCGGCAGTTTTACAGCAGAAGAAAACGGAATTTACTCGGTGCTTGCAGAAGATTCCTATGGCAATAAGGTTGTCAGGTATGCGGAGATTGCGAATATTGACCCGGATATGGTGCAGGTGCCGACGATTAACAAAGTCAGCAACAAGGCTTCTGTCGTAACCGGAACGGCGCGTCCTGGCACAACCGTGCATGTGGATGCAGACGGCACGACTTATGAAGCGGAAGTGGCCGCAGACGGGACTTATACATGCACGATAGAGCGCCTGGCAGCCGGCAGGACCATATCTGCTTACTGTACCGACGAAAAAGGCAGGCGCAGCGACATGGTTTCCATAACCGTATTTAAAAACGGGCCGGACATGCCGGTGATTGACCCTGTCTCCAATAAATCGCTGAAAGTAACCGGGCGTTATTCCGGTACATCGGCAGCAGTTGTTGCGATTGCGGGCACAAATGTATACTGCTCCGCAGCAGATAAGACACTGTATGAAAAATCTGATTTATACAGTAAGTCCAGGCAGCTTGTGATTGTCGAATCTGTGGTAAACGGCAATCAGTTTGAACTGTCCATTCCGGTGCAGAATGCAGGGGTGTCTTTAAAATTTGTAACACTGGACAAGGCAGGCAGGCGCAGCGCGACCGCGATTGTGGAAACGGCTGATGAAGCGCCGAATGTTCCGGTTGTACAGGAAGCGTGTGACCTGGAGGATTATATTTACGGACAGGTGACAAATGTAAAAGAATCCGGAACCGTGACCGTAACAGCAGGCGGACGCCAGTACAGCGGGGAAATCCAGGCGGACGGCACGTTCGCAGTCCAGACAGACGGATTCACCGCCGGGCAGGAAGTGCTCGTGGCAGCAAACGACGTCAAGGATGGCACGCCAAGGACCAGCCTTGCAGCCGTTATCAGCGTAAAATCGAATACAGAATACACGGCAATGTCTGATACATCCCTGCAGCCGGTATACAGCAACAGCCTTCAGATTAAAGGACATACGCTGTCCTATTACCAGATAAATGTGGTAGTACGCGGAAAGAGCACGCGCGTTACGCCGGACAGCATCGGCGACTTTACGCATACACTGACAGAACCGCTGATGGCAGGGGAAAAGGTATACGTTGTGGCAAGGCATGAAGGAAAGATTGCTGAAATTGCAGAAGAAACCGTAACGGAATATACACAGCCATCCGTGCCGGAAGTACCATCGGTACCGGAAACACCGTCCGTGCCGGAAATGCCATCCGTGCTTACGAGCAGCATCACGCTGTCTACACAGCAGATTGACGTGCTGGCCAAAGAGATGGGAACCGTTGTCATGAGTGTGGACGGCATGGACTACACATCGCAGTTCGGCGTTTATAACCAGTCATACGGCGGGTATATTTATACGCTGCAGCTGCCTTCTGCCAGTGCACAGCAGACAATTTCCATCCGTTTTATTAACCAGAACGGCGTGTCCAGCAATAGCGTTACCGTAATGCGGACAAATAATTATGAATAAGGAGCAGTTATGTTCAAAAGGCCCTACCGGAAGGTTATTTACCGCAGAAAAGTCATGATTCTGCTTGTCCAGATTGTAAACCGCAATCTGGGAGATGCCGTGATTGCAGAAAATGCTGCATATCTGGTACGAAAGGCGCTGCCGCGCCTGGGCAGGCACCATTATGTCATACAAAATTATGACATCCAGAGTGAAGATTACGAGCTGGCTGCGGCCTGTGACCTGATGATATTTGACGGCGGGGGCCTGATTAAATACCGTCAGGAGGATTTTCATATTTATGTCCCGGCACTGTTAGAGTGTGCCAGGGAGCATGAAATCCCGGTCTTTTTTAACAGTGTCGGCGTGGAAGGGTATGACAGCGGGGATGAGCGCTGCCTGCGCCTGGCACGGACGTTAAATTATGACTGCGTCAGGGGGATTACCGTCCGGGATGACCTGGAAACACTGCGAAGGTTTTATTTAAATAACGATACTGTATTTACGGCGCAAGCCATAGACTGCGCCGTATTTACGCCGGAAGCATACGGCGTGCACAGACAGACCCAGCCCGGCCTGATTGGGCTGGGCATTGTGCGCAGCCGGATTTTTGAGGATTACGGCATCCCGGAGATTACCCGTGAATTTCAGATGGAGCTGTGGCAGGGCATTATACGGGAGCTGGAAGCACGGGGGTATGCGTGGAAGTTTTTTGCCAACGGGCTGCGTTCGGATTATGATTTTGCACTTGAGGTGCTTGCTTATATGGGCCGCGCGGAGCAGGCAGAACAGTATCTGGTGCCAAGGCCGTCCGAGAGCAGGGAGCTCGTGCAGGCGGTTGCGTCGTTTGAAGGCGTGATTGCCTGCCGGATGCATGCAAATATTATTGCTTATGCGCTGGGCATTCCGGGCATCGGGCTCGTATGGAATGACAAAATGACCTTCTGGGGCGAGCGTACCGGTTATCCGCAGCGTTTTCTCAAAAGCTGCCAGTTTGAACCGGTAACGGTTGTAAACAGCCTGGAGCAGAGCATCCGGGAAGGCGTGCGTCCGTGCCCGGCAGCGCTGAAAAACAGCGTCCGAAAGCCCCTGTCCGGGTTTATCCGCCGCTATGGCACCCGGGCGTGGAAAAAACACCGCAGGGATTATATCCCGAAACCGCAAAACTGGAACACCAGGCTTGTGGCAGCTGCGCTCGGCGGCCTTGAGATGCGCTACACAAACATGAATACGCCGCAGGGCCTGGAATCTTCCATCCGCCACGGCTTCCGCCTGCTGGAAGCCGATATCCGGCTGACCGGGGACGGGCATCTGGTATGTGTCAACGGCTGGTCAAAGGGAACGTATGAAAAGCTGGGCGTGCAGCCGGATCTGGAAGACGGCGGGTCACCGGGCGCGATGGATTATGAGGCATTTATGCAGTGCCGCATGTACGGCCGTTTTGAAACGATGGATGCAGCGCAGCTTTTGGAACGGATGCGCAGGGAAGAAGGAGACTGGAAATTAATTCTGGATATTGGAAAACCAAACAAAGAAACACTCGCGCTTATCATCGAAGAATTCCAAAAGCTGTGCGGCGGGAAAGACGGCTGGGAGAAGCATCTTTTTATGCGCCTGCAGTCCAGGCATGATACCGAAGCCGTCCAGGCATCCGGGCTTCCGGTACAGGTGATGTATTATGTGCCGCAAAAGCACAAGCGTGAGGAGAAAAACCTGACCCTGGATTCAATCGGAAAATTCTGTAAAAAACGCGGCATCCAGTGGGTGTCGCTGCCAAAAGAAGCGCTGGATGAAGAACTGATGTCTTATCTGCACAGGCAGAAGCTCAAGTCCTGTGTGTTCAGCTATCACCGCTATACCGATGTCCTGCGGGCGCTGGAGCTGGGTGCGGACTGGATAGCGGTTTCGTATCTGAGCCCGGACGGGCTGAATGAGCGGACGGAATCCGGGTATACGATTGTTGTGCGTTAGGGCATGCAGAAAAGGAAAAAGATGAAATTATTAAGTTCAGATTTAAAAATAAGAATCAGGCAGTACGTGAAAATGGCACTGCAGAATGTCCTGCTTCCGGTGGTATATAACATTGCGAAGCATCAGGGGATAGAGCGCGGCCTTGTTGTTTTTGCAGACGCGCACAATCAAAAAGTGCCGTCCAGCATGGCACCGCTGGCCAGGGAGATAAAGCGGCGCGGCCACATGCATGTAATAGAAATATACGATGATTACCAGAATATTCCCTTTACGCGCCTGCTAAGACGGATGCTGTATTTTATGAAATGTTATGCCAGGGCGGAATATGTCGTAATCTGCGACAATTTCCTGCCGGTTTCTTCCTGCAGGAAGCGCAGGGAGACGACGGTTATCCAGCTCTGGCACGGATGCGGGGCGTTTAAAAAATTCGGCTATGATACCGAAGGGGATATTCCGGCGTTTTACAAAGGAAATGTGTACCGCAACTATGATATCGTAACGGTCAGTGCCCCGGGATGCGCGCCGCATTTTCAAAGCGCGATGCGCCTGCCGGGAAACGTATTCCGGCCATACGGGGTCTGCCGTACAGACAAGTTTTTCCGGGCTTCGTACCAGAACGCCTGCCGCAGGCGCTTTCTGGAAGCACACCCGCAGGCGGAAGGGAAACAAATCGTCCTCTGGGCCCCGACGTTTCGCGGAAACCCGGCAGACCCGAGGCTGGAGCAGTATGAAGATATTAAAAAGCTCTGTGCACAGCTGCCGGAGCATATTTTTGTAATTATAAAAGTACATCCGCATCTGGCGAAAAAGTACCCGTATGATAACAGCAGCCTTTCCACAGACCAGCTGTTGCCGGTGACAGACCTTCTGATTACGGATTATTCCTCGATTATTTTTGAATACTGCATTTATCGAAAGCCGATGCTGTTTTATGCGCCTGATATCGGGGAATATGACGCCGGGCGCGGATTTTACCTCGATTACCGCAGCCTGCCCGGAGCAATCGTGACCAGGCAGGAGCAGCTTGCGGGCGAGGTGCTGCGCGTACTGGACGGGAATCATGCAGCAGATGTGGAAGCGTTTTATCATCGGTATATGTCAGGCTGTGACGGACATGTGGTAAAAAGGCTGGCAGATATGATGGGCGCGTAGCAGCAGGCCAGGCAGGTCTTTGCATTCTGATGCAAATACCGTAAGAACATGATTCAGGAGTGCAAAAATCCCATCGCGAAGCGATTTTCAATGGATTTTTGCATGTAACAGTTCAGCTTGCCTGAACTGTTACGGCAGGTAATAGGAAAGCAGGCAGGAAAAATGATGGAAGAAACGAAACAGGAAATTTATGAGAATAAGAGCTGCCAGAATGTTTATGGCGTCGTTCTGGCAGGCGGCGTGGGAGCCAGAATGGGAAATGTCGAAAAGCCGAAACAGTTTATGGAAGTCGGCGGGAAGCCGGTGCTCATTCTGGTGCTGGAAAAATTTGCAGTCTGCCCGGGATTTGACAAGGTGCTTGTGTTATCGCCAAAGCAGTGGATTCGCTATACGCAGGATTTAATCCGCAAATATATACCGGCACAGGAAGCCGGACGCATAATCGTGCTCGAAGGCGGGGAGACGCGCAACGAAACAATCATGAACGCCATCCGGTATCTGGAACAGGAACAGCTGCTGGATGACGATACGGTGATTGTCACGCATGATTCCGTGCGCCCGTTTGTCACGCACCGCATCCTGGAAGAAAATATCCAGGCGGCAAGGCAGTTTGGGGCATGCGATACGGTGATTCCGGCGACGGACACCATTGTCCAGAGCACGTCCCATCACATTATTTCCGATATTCCAGACCGCTCCGTGATGTATCAGGGACAGACGCCGCAGTCCTTTAAGGCCAGAAAATTAAAGCAGGTATATGAGTCGCTTTCCAGCCAGGAAAAAGAGATTCTGACGGATGCCTGCAAAATATTTGTCATCAAGGGCGAGGAAGTGCGGCTCGTGCAGGGAGAAGTATATAATATTAAAATTACGTATCCGTATGATTTGAAGGTGGCGGAATCTTTGATTGATTCCGGCGGAAGGAAGCAGTCATGCTAAATACAGTATACCAGTTAAAGCGCCCGCGCCAGTTTGAGGCCGTTTTCAAAGAGATTGATTTAAGCAGCCCGGGCCTTTTGGTACGCCCGACGCATCTTTCTATCTGCAACGCAGACCAGCGGTATTACCAGGGCACAAGGCCGCAGGAAATCTTAAATGCCAAGCTTCCGATGGCACTGATTCACGAGGGAATCGGGCGCGTGGTGTATGACCCGTCCGGGAATTTTGGCACCGGCGAGCGGGTCGTCATGATTCCGAACTTGCCAAAGGAGCAGGATGACATTATTGCAGAAAATTACCTGCGCAGCTCCAGGTTCCGCGCCAGCGGCGCAGACGGGTTTTTGCAGGAATATGTGCAGACCGTTCCTGACCGCGTGCTGCGCCTGCCGGAGCAGATAAATCCGGTTGTGGCGTCGTTTACAGAGCTGGTCAGTGTCGCGTATCATGCACTCAGCCGGTTTTTTGCAAATGCCCATGCGCGCATGGATGAGGCGGCTGTGTGGGGAGATGGAAATCTGGGTTATATTACGGCCCTGCTGCTGCGCTATCTGCGGCCGGACACGCGGCTGTATGCGGTCGGCGTGCATGAGGAAAAGCTGAGTTATTTTACGTTTGCGGACGAGGTCTTTCTGACCACGGAATTAAAGGATGATTTTGCTTTTGACCATGCACTCGAATGTGTCGGCGGCCAGGCGGCCCAGTCAGCCATCAGCCAGATTATCGGGCATATCCGTCCGCAGGGAACCATCGGCCTTCTGGGTGTCTCGGAAGAACCGGTGCCGGTTGATACGCGCATGGTGCTGGAAAAAGGGCTGCGCCTGATAGGAAGCAGCAGAAGCGGGCGGGCTGACTTTGAAGGCCTGCTCGGCCTGTATAAAAGGCATCCGCAGATTGTATCTTATCTGGAGCATATTGCCGGGGAAGAATTTACGGTCCGGGATATCAAAGATATCCAAAGTGCGTTTGAGGCGGATATCCATAAGCTTATGGGAAAGACCGTAATGATATGGGATGCGTAAGCTGGCATTCCATCCGGCAGGAAATCGGAAAAATCTGGAAAAGAAAAAAGAACAGGAAAAAGAACCAGCGTGTGTCTTGAAAATGACTTCCGTAAGATGCGCTCTGGAATGGGCAGATAAATGAACAAAACGGGAATTGTGAAAAGCAGCCTGCAAAGGGCTGCCAAATTTGTTATATTTCGAATATTATTTAACGGCATTTACTGCATGCATGCGAAAAAGCCGGTAAATACAAACAAGGTGCTGTTTGTGGAGGTCCGCGAGCCGGAGATTTCAAACAGCTTTTCACTGCTGTATAAAAAATTAAAAAAAGATTCTCATTATCAGATTCATACCCATTTTCTGCGGACCGGCTTTGCAGGGAAGCTGGAATATACGACGCGCTGCACGGCCATGCTCAGGGATATGGCGGATGCAAAGTACGTCTTTTTAAATGACGGATGCAATGTAACCGGCAGCATTCCGATGCGCAGCGAAACCATCCTGACGCAGACCTGGCATGCATGCGGGGCATTTAAAAAATTCGGGTTCAGCACAGCAGAGCTTAAATACGGCGAAAGCGCGCAGGAAATGAAAAAATACCCGTATTACGGGAATACAGCCTATGTGACGTTAAGCAGCCCGGAAATTGCGTGGGCTTATGAAGAAGCCATGCTCTTAGGAGGCCGCAGGGAATGCATGAAAGCGACGGGGGTCAGCCGTACCGACGTTTTTTTCCAGCCCCGGTTTTTAAACGCTGCCAGGGCGCATGTGCAAAGCTGCGTGCCATTTGCCGGGGGCAGGAAGGTGATTTTGTATGCGCCGACTTTCCGTGGCCATGCATCCGGGGCATATGCGCCGGACTGCCTGGATATACGGATGCTCAGGCAGGAGCTTGGCAGGGAATATGTGCTTATCATCAAGCATCATCCGTTTGTCAAAAACCCGCCGCCTGTCCCGCCGGACTGTGCGGATTTTGCAAAGGACGTGACGAAAGAGCTGTCGATAGAGGAGCTTTTGTGCGCCAGCGATATCTGCATTTCGGATTATTCCTCGCTTGTATTTGAATATTCGCTGTTTGAGCGGCCGATGCTTTTTTATGCGTATGATTTGGAAGACTATTTTGACTGGCGCGGGTTTTATTATGATTTTGACGAGCTCGCGCCGGGTCCGGTGGTGCGCACGAATGAGGAAATCATTGATTTTATCCGGCATATAGAAGCACGCTTTGACCGTGACCGCGTAAGGCAGTTTCGAAAGCGGTTTATGTCCGCGTGCGACGGCCATGCGACGCAGCGGATTCTGGAGCTGGTGTTTGGCCGCAGTTTTGGCAGGGCAGAATGAGGTGTCTGGATATTTTGACAAAAAAACGTTTTCTTTCTCCGCATCTTGTGGTAAAATATACCCAAATCCTGTGTTTTAAGAACGAAACGGGAAACTCTGGGGGAGGGAAACAAAATGAAAAAGGGGAAGATGATACCCATACGGACAAAGCTTCTTGGCGTTATCCTGCCAGTTGTCATGATAATTGTCATTGTGCTGGTCGCTATTTCGTACAGCATTTCGCGTGCGACGATTTCAAGGTCGGCAGAGAACCTGTTAAATACATCCGTAGATAATCAGGTAAATGAAATCAGTGCATGGCTGGACGAGAACCTGTCTGCATTTGCAGCGGTCAAGCAGGGCATTGAGACGCTGAATATGACGAACCTGCAGCTGCAGCAGTATTTAAACGGATATTATGGATATAATGATAATTGTCCGGAAGGCGTTTATATTGCCGACGAGATGGGGAATCTGATTACAGCGCAGGGTTCGCAGAAGACAGAAACAGACCTGTATGCATCTGTCTGGTACCAGGAAGGGCTTAAGCATGTAAATATGGGGCTGACCGGTGCCTACACCAACGCAAAAGGGGAAAAAATCATCAGCGCGTCCGGCATCCTGAATAACAAAACCGGCGGGCTGCGCGTGATTTCAGCAGATTTGTCCCTGCAGCGTATCAGCATTATTGTAAGCAGCCTGGTCGGCATGGAGAAGGCGCAGGCATTTCTGGTCAATAATACAGACCGGACGATTCTGGCACACAGGGACAGCAGCATGCTGTCGGTAAAGCTGGACGAATCCAGTGATTCTTTTTTAAAGCACGTCGCGCAGAAGCTTACAGACGATGACCTGAGCACCGGGCAGATTGATGATAATATGGCTGCCTTTGAAGAAATTCCGGGCACGGAATGGGTGCTTGTTTCTTATATTCCGGTCAGGGTCATTTACCGGGAAGTGGACAATATCCGCACGGCCATGATTGGGGCGGGCGCTGTCAGCGTGCTGCTGTTAGCACTGTTAATCTGGCGCGTGGTGCATGTCGTCATAAAGCCGGTGAAAGAACTGACAAGCGCGATTACCGCCATGACCGAGGGCGATTTTACGGTCGGCATCCGGGTGCGCAGCCATGACGAAATCGGCGTGATGGCGCACTGCATGGAAAAATATGCCAAAACGATGCGCAGCATGATTGCATCCATACACGGCGTGGCTGGAAAGCTGCACCAGCAGGCAGACAACAGCAATGATGTTTCCGGGCAGATGTACGATGCATCCAAAATGCAGAGCAGCTCCATGCAGGAGTTAAACGAAACGGTGGAGCAGCTTTCCATTTCGGTGAATGAGATTGCAGAAAATGCCACGACGCTTGCAATGGTTGTTTCCGATACAAGGGAAAACAGCGTCAAGGTAAATGAAAAGATGCAGCAGACCGTAACCGTGTCCCAGCAGGGCAAATCCGATATGCAGAATGTCAGCAGTGCCATGCAGGATATGAACGATTCCGTGACAAGGCTTCAGGAAGCCATCGGCAAGGTCGGGCAGGCATCGGAGGAAATTACAAATATTACGACGGTAATTGGAAATATCGCAGATGAAACGAACCTGCTGTCGTTAAATGCCACGATAGAAGCGGCAAGGGCAGGCGAGGCAGGACGCGGGTTTGCAGTCGTTGCCACACAGATTGGCCAGCTGGCGCAGACAAGCGCGGAATCTGCGCATAATATCGAAAAACTGATCAGCGAGATCAACGGTCTTGTGCGAGACGCTGTCTCACAGGCAGGAGACAGCATTGCCAGCATTAACAGCAGCAGTGTACTGGTGAACGGCGCCCTGCAGACATTTGACAATATTTTTGAAAATATCGGGCTGGTAAGCAAGATGGTACATCAGATGATTGACCAGGTGGAACAGGTCGACGGCGTAGCCAGCAATGTAGCGGCAATTTCACAAGAGCAGGCGGCGAGTTCGCAGGAGATTTTGGCGTCTTCGGATACGATGGTCGAGCAGGCAAATCATATTACCGGCAATAGCGAGTCGGTGGCAAATGAAGCCAAGGAACTGACAGAGTCTGCAATGGAACTGGCGCGTCAGGTAGAAATCTTTAAGATCGGGGAGGGAGAATCATGAACAGGAAACAAAGACTGGCAAGTGCATTAGCGGTCTGCATGAGCGCGGCCGCGATCTTTGGAAGCTGCGGAAAAGCTGACAAAGATACAGGAAAAAACGGGAAGATGCTCCTTACGATCAGTAAAATGGATACCTTCCGCCGGACGCTGGCGGACGGCGCGAAAAAAGCGGCGTCTGAACAGGGCATTACATTGGAAGTCGCAGACGCGCTCGGCGTGGTGGAAAACCAGGTCGAGCAGATTCAAAAAGCCGCGGCAGAAGGCTGTGACGCGATTTTATGCGGAGCGATTGATACGGATACGGCAGTGGAATTAAAAGCCAGCGCGGGAGAACTGCCAATTATCTTTGTCAACAGCCGTCCGGATGAAAAATATCTGGAAAAAAACGCCTATATGTATGTAGGATCAGACGACGGAACCGCCGGACAGTTCCAGGCGGAATATGTGCTGGAAAAGCTGGCTTCCAAAGCAAATATGACCCAGGAGGAAAGAGCACAGTACGAAGAAGAATGGAAAGTCTACAATGACTATTTCAATACGCTGGATTTTGCTGAAAAGA
>OFGR01000909.1_pt1 | contig 26679 bp, 21 predicted proteins | sample 1521811 | NCBI WGS metagenome assembly OFGR01 (sample SAMEA3504098, study PRJEB24116) | mouse gut metagenome | biome: mouse gut; feature: mouse-associated habitat; material: faeces | place: Denmark | collected 2011
CCCCGCCACGCCGCTGACGCTTTGTGGCGGGTTACATGAAAATCGTCCGTTCCGGACTCCAATAGTCCGCGTCCACCCGGCCGGTTGCGACAAGATGGTACGCTGTCGGGGCTATCTCACCTGTATCTTTGCGGAAAAAAGATACTATGAAAACCACACACTTTCCTATCGCCGCACTCTCCTCGGCGCGTGCCGTGCGCCGCTGTATGAATCTTGCTCCGGCGGCCGACTGCGGCGAGCGTCCGCTAATCCCTATCCCGATGCCCGAACAGGTGGCTGACCGGAGTATGACACCGTTTCACACCCACGTCCACCGCTCCGGAGCCATCACGCAGCTGCTCTACCGCAAAGAGGCCGACACAGTTTATATAATAGGGCGCCGCAAAGGTGAACTTGCTGATATAGCCGCGCTTGACGCGGTGCCCTACTGCGCGCTCAGCAGTGGCGATGAAGTGATAGTAATGCTCCCCGACGGGGCGCATCGCCTTGCCGTAGATGACGACGAGGTCAGCTGGACCCATATCACTCTCTCCGCTTCTGCGGGGCTGCCGGTGCTCACCGCCGATGTCGAGGGTGAACTGTCGGCTTCCACAGCCGCGCTGCAGCTCACCGGCGGCGCTACGGTCAGCTCGCTGTCGCAGGCGGCTCTTTCGGCACTGTCGGGCCGTCTTACCGATGCTTACGGGCAGATATGCTCCACCGCCTCCGCGAGCGGACTCTGGGTGCAGCCCGCACTGCTCATGGCCCGACTCCTTGACTCGGCAGGCAACACTGTTGCCGCCGGTCCGCCTGTGCTTCTCGCACCCTCAGGCTGGCAGTGTGCCGGGGAGATTGAAGCCGCCGTCAGCACGCGCGACGATACGGTGATACCCTCGTTGCGCATGTCGGCAGCCACATTCTATGTGTCGCTCACTATGCCGCAGGCCATTGACCCTTCGGCCGTCACGGTTGAGGTACTTGAATATCCCACGCTTCACCCTGTCGACTACTCCGCGCAGGCATGCACGCGGCTGTCCGGGGCCACGGGAGCGCTGCGCTTTGCCGCCACACTTCCGGGTGCCACAGCCGGAATGTCGCCGCTCGATGCCGTGCGTTCATCCACACTGGCCTCTCTGGTGTCCTATGCTCCTGATTCGGCCCGCGTTGTGGCCCGGATGGCTGTAAGTGGCTCGGCCGGACGCACCGTGCGGCTGCGGCGTCCTGTGGCTCCCGCCCCGAAGACCGACAATGACCGCGTGGCCTCGCTTACGGCCTCGGTCCCTGCAGCTGCGGTCAGCTCCGGATTTACGGCCCGCTGTGTGTGCCGCAGTGGGAGCGCGGTACTCTGGGCTGATGTGGAGCGGCTTCGCCGCGCGGGCTATTCGCCTCAGTTGATAGGGGGCCGGTATACTGCCGGGGCAGGTGCGTCATGGCTTGCCGCTATCGAGGTGACCTTTGCCGACGGGCAACGTCGCGTGCAGCGCTTCGTATGCTCCGGTCCGCGCCCTGTAGCCCTCTCGCCGCTGATTACCTATCCAGATACTGCCGCCACGGAGATTACCGTGTGGACGGCCGATACCGGCGGCGCCAATCCCTGTAGTGCCAGGCTTCCGCTCTCGCTCCCGGCTCCATCGGCCACCGTGGCTGCATATATCTCCGCTTCACTGACCCCGGTGGAGCTGAGGCCCTCCGCGTCGCCGCTGCCTCAGGCTGTGGAGCCAGGCAGCATACGCTCCCCCTCGCTTATCCTGTTGGCGCGCTCCGAGGAGCCGCTATCGCCTGTAGGGTCGGCCGATTCAGGCCACGGGCCGGTGGTGGCGCTCGCTCCGGTCGGGGCGCAGACGTCGCTCGACATATCGCGTGTGCGCTTCCACGCGTTCGGTCCGGGCGGTGTGATGTCGGTCAATGCCAATGTGCGCACCGGAGTGATGTCGCTTATGCTCAGTGCTTCGCATGCCGTAGCGCGGGGGAGTGCCGTGGCCTGCAGTCCGGGAGGTACATATATGCTGTGTGGCAACCGTCTGCTGCTCCTGGCGGGGTCGCGCATCCGCAGCCTGTGCACTGTCCCGCGGTCGCGGTCGCTGGCGTGGCATCACGCCTCGGAATCACTGTGGGTGGCCGATGAGAGGGGTAATATTACGGTGCTGCACCCCGAAGGCTCGGTGTCCGATATGTCGCTCCCCTTTGAGGTGGTGTCGCTCTATGCCGACACTTCATCACTTCTGCTCACCGCGCCCTCGGCCATCTATGAAGCGCTCCCGGCAGGTGCCGGTGTCGGACCGCAGGAGGTGGCGTGGGAAGGGGAACTGTGTCTGCCCCGGCGCACGCGCCCCATAGGGCTGCGGATCGATATGTCGGCGTCATCGTTCGACGGAACGCTCACCCTGTCGGCCCACGGCGGAGCCGGTCCGGACTACGCCTCGGAGGTATGCTCCTTCGGGCTGAAAGGGCCTGTCCATGCGCCCTACACATTCTGTATCTTCTCACCTGTGCGTCCGCGGTATCTGCTGAGCATACGCGGCAGCGCTTCATCTGATTTCCAACTTCGTGATGCTTCCCTTATCTATGACTGACTCTGATATTGACCGCATGCTTGCCGAGGACCGCCGCCGGCGCTCGCTGCTTGTCGACGATTATTCACCCGTGCGCGGTCGCTCCGTCGAGGGGCGCTCCCTGCGGCGCGTGGCGTGGGAGCAGGAGCCGGTGTGGCTTCCCGACAGCATGATAGCCGACCCGGCATTCGCCCGCCTTACCGATGAGGTTTCTTATGCCCGTCTGCGTCAGCGCCACGACTTCGAGTATTGGGCTACCACGTGCGTCACCATCAACGATAAGCTTACCGGCGAGCGTGTCCCTTTGCGGCTCAACGCTCCGCAGCGCCGTGTGCTCGACGTCATCGAGACCGACCGCCGTGCCGGCCGTCCGCTCCGTCTTATCATGCTCAAGGCGCGTCAGTGGGGCGGAAGCACCCTGATACAGATGTACTTCGCGTGGATTCAGTGTCTGCACCGCCGCCGCTGGAACTCGCTTATCTGCGCCCACGTGCAGCAGACCTCCGCCACTATCCGCGGCATGTATGCCGACATGCTCGCATCCTACCCCGAGCAGTATTGGCAGGGCACCGAGCCGCCGAAGCTCCGCAGCTATCAGGGGAGTCAGAATATCCGTGAGATAGCCGGACGCGAGTGTCGCATAACCCTCGCATCGAGCTACACGCAGGAATCAGTGCGCGGACTCGACTGCGCCATGGCCCATCTGAGCGAGGTGGCCTTCTGGAAGGATACCGACCGCATGGCCCCCGACGATTTCATCCGCGCCATATGTGGCGGCATAGCCATGGTGCCCCTCAGCTTCGTGGCGCTGGAGAGCACAGCCAACGGCGTGGGCAATTTCTTCCACTCCGAGTGGCTCCGCGCCAGCAGCGGTGAGAGCGACAAGCGCGCCGTGTTCGTGCCATGGTATGAGATAGAGATCTACCGCCTTGACCCGCCTGACCCGCGCGGACTTGTGGCATCCATGAATCCATACGAGCGGATGCTCTGGGACCGCGGGTTGACGCTCGACCGCATATGGTGGTATCGCTGCAAGCGGCGTGAGATGTCGTCCGATGTGGCTATGAAAGCCGAATATCCTACTGACGATACCGAGGCATTCGCCTCCACCGGCGCCGGAGTGTTTGCGCGTGAGGATGTGGAGCGTCTGCGCCGGGGATGCGAGGAGCCGCAGCTTGTGGGCGACCTGTGCGGCGAGGCCCCTACGGGGCGTGCCGCGCTGCGTGGCTTGCGATTCACCCCGTCGGCAGGCGGGGCGCTGAAGGTGTGGCGCCGTCCGGTGGCAGGCGCATCGCGCAGCCGCTATGTGGTGGCTGTCGACGTAGGCGGCCGTTCGCTAAGCTCCGACTGGTCGGTCATCGCAGTCATTGACCGCAATGATTCGCCCGATGGGCCGGGCATCGTGGCGCAGTGGCGCGGACATGTCGACCCCGATATACTCGGCTGGAAAGCCGCCGCCATAGCGCGCTGGTATGCCGGAGCGCTGCTGGTCATTGAAAGCAATTCGCTCGAAACCGCCGTTGAAGGCTCGGCGCGCTTCATTCTTGAGGAACTCAACGGCGCCTACCCCAATCTGTATGTGCGCACGCCGCGCGACACGCTCAATCCCTCCGCCGAGCCGCGCGTGGGTTTCCACACCAACCGCTCCACCAAAGCCACCGCCGTGGCCTCGATGCTCGCCATGGTGCGCGAGTGTGCCTACCGCGAGCGCGACGTCGAGGCGTGCAACGAAATGGACCTCTACGAGCAGTTGCCCTGCGGCAGCTACAGCGCCAAGCGTGGCCATCATGACGACATCCTGATGACACGCATCATAGGGCTCTACGTGGCCGCCGGACTCCCCGTGCCCGACTACACCGGCGCCGAAGCCCTCCTCCGCCGTCCCCGCTGGTAGCCTCTGCATCAAAAAAAGTGATGTGTGATAGATTTATTGATATTTCAGAGTTTTAAAATAAAATTGTATATTTGCGGGCTGAAATAGCTGAACTTATCGTCCTGTGGCGTAGGTTCTGTACCATAAAAAACAGAAAAAATCAATTTAATTAACCCAATATCATTCACAATTAACACATGCAAAAAGGAAAATTAGGAAGTGTAGTGGCGGGTGTAATCGCCATCTTCTTAGTGCTTATTTGCCTGTTCTACTTGTCTTTCACTCTCGTAGGCAACCACTACGATGATAAGGCTAAAGTACATGCCGAGCAGGTGGCCGGAAAGGCCGGCACGAATTCCGATTCTTACCGGTTGGCTTACAAGAGCTATATCGACTCAATCTCAAAAGAAAAGGTATGGCTCGGCTACACCTACAATGAAGTACAGAAATTAGGCGTGGGCCTCGGTCTTGACCTCAAGGGGGGTATGAACGTGACACTCCAGGTGTCGGTTCCCGATATTCTCCGCTCGATGGCCAATGCAGAGGGCAATGTTTATTTTGACCGCGCTATCGCCAGCACCGACTCAGTGGTGAAGGCTACACGCAGCAATGACTATGTGGCCATATTCTGCCGCGAGTACCGCAAGCTCGACCCGCAGGGCGACCTCTCAGTGGTGTTCCGCGATCAGGTGAAGCGTGGCGACAACGATCAGGCTATCGAAACCGCGCTGAAGCAGGAGGTGAAGGACCGCGTGAGCAGCTCTACCAACGTGCTCCGCAGCCGTATCGACCAGTTTGGCGTTGTGGCTCCCAACATCCAGGAGCTTGAAAACGACGGCCAGATTCTTCTTGAGCTTCCCGGCGTCAAGGAGCATGACCGTGTGCGCGACCTGCTGAAGTCATCGGCCAACCTCGAATTCTACGAAACAATGCCCCTGGGTGATATCCAGATGGCGCTTGCCGAACTCGACCGCTCTCTTGCCGCCGATTCAACCCGTCAGGGCATGACATTCCTCGGCAACTTCATGCAGCTCGGCGATCCGCGCGGCAGCACCGTAGGTATCGCTACCTCGGCTCAGCGCGTGATGATCGACTCGATAATCAACTCTGACGCCGCCAAGCGTGTGCTTCCCTCCAACCTGCGTCTGGCATGGGAGGTAAAGCCCCAGAGCGTTGAATATACCGACACTCTCACCAAGGCCAAGCGTTCGATGGACCTCTACTCGCTCGTGGCTCTCAAGACATCAAACGGCAAGGCTGCCCTGAGCGGCGACGTCGTTACTGCCGCTACCAGCGAATATGACACCATGCACGGCGGCAACTACGTGCAGATGACCATGAAGCCCGACGCTGCCAAGCAGTGGGCCCGCATCACAGCGGCCAACGTAGGCAAGCAGGTGGCTATCGTGCTCGACGACCAGGTGTACTCAGCTCCCGTGGTACAGAACGCCATCGAGGGTGGCACATCGTCCATCACCGGCAACTTCACCACCGATGAAGCGAAGGACCTTGCCAACGTGCTCAAGAGCGGTAAGATGGCTGCCAAGGTAGATATCATCAGCGACACCGTTATCGGTCCGTCGCTCGGTCAGCAGGCTATCGAGGATGGCTTCATGTCATTCATCATAGCTCTGGTGCTCCTGATGATCTTCATGATGGCTTTCTACGGTGTGATACCCGGTCTGATCGCCAACCTCGGCCTGATATTCAACATATTCTTCACCTTCGGTATCCTCGCTTCGTTCCAGGCTGTGCTGACCCTGTCAGGTATCGCCGGTATCGTGCTCGCGCTCGGTATGGCCGTTGACGCCAACGTGCTTATCTTCGAACGCGCCAAGGAGGAACTCCGCGCAGGCAAGACCATCCGCAACGCTATCGCCGACGGTTACAGCAACGCGTTCTCAGCTATCTTTGACTCGAACCTGACCTCAATCATAACCGGTATCATCCTTCTGATATTCGGTACAGGTCCTATCAAGGGCTTCGCCACAACTCTTATCATCGGTATCATCTGCTCGTTCTTCACAGCAGTGTTCCTGACACGTCTGGTGTTCATCATGTTCGAAAAGACAAAGCCGTTCCAGAAGCTTACCTTCACCACCGCTCTGTCAAGCCGCATGTTCACCACCACGAAGTTCAACTTCCTCGGCGCACGCAAGCTGTCATTCACCATCTGCGGTATCTTCGCTCTTGTGGTGATCGGCTCACTGTTCCTCCGCGGACTGAACCAGGGTATCGACTTCTCAGGCGGCCGCAACTACGTGGTGCAGTTTGACCATCCCGTGAAGACTCACGAACTCCAGGCCAAGCTCGCTCCTCTGTTTGACGGTGCCCAGGTATCGGTAATCACCATTGACGACAACACCAAGGTGCGTGTGTCAACCAACTATAAGATTGACTCCGAAGATGAAAACATCGACGCCGAAATCACCGAAATCCTCTACAACGGTATGAAGGACGAAATCGGCGGCATGTCAATGGCTGACTTCTCGACAACAAATGAAAATGTAGGTATCCAGAGCTCACAGAAGGTAGGTCCGACCGTGGCCAACGACATGCGTACCGACGCTTACATCGCTGTGATCCTCTCGCTGATAGCCATGTTCCTCTACATCCTGATACGTTTCCGCAACATAGCCTTCTCAGTAGGTGCTCTCGCTGCGGTGGCATTCACAGCGTTCAGCATCATTGGATTCTACTCTCTGTTCTGGGGTGTGTTCCCCTTCGCAATGGAGGTTGACCAGACATTCATAGCTGCTATCCTGACTGTGATCGGTTATCAGATCAACGATACCGTGGTAGTGTTTGACCGCGTGCGTGAGAACATCGGCCTCTATCCGAAGCAGGACTTCTTCACCAACGTGAACCGCTCTATCAACTCTACCCTGAGCCGTACGGTGATGACATCGGCTTCAACTCTGCTTGTGCTGCTCTGCATCTTTATCCTCGGCGGTGACTCGATCCGTTCGTTCACCTTCGCCATGATATTCGGTGTGGTAATCGGTACACTGGCCACTATGTTTGTTGCCGCTCCCGTAGCTTACCTGACTGACAGCCGCCGCGCTGCAGGCAAGAAAGCTTGATAAAATGATATAAAATCAGATTTTTATATGCCGGCGGGCTTCTTAAGGATGCCCGCCGGATTTTTTTTGTTAATCCGCAGTTTTGTGAGATGCCGGGAGAACATTCCGGTGACAGGTTTGTTTTGGTTTTGTCGACAAAATTCAATACTTTTGTTACGTGGTATATAATATAACCATGTTTTTTCGTTAACATAATGTACAAGTATGCCGTAATGGCATAAACGCAGTGCGGGAGTATGACCGCATAAAATATAAGGTATAATATAAATAGCTGCTGATGAAAGCATTGCACCGAACTATCATTATAATTGCCGCAGTATTGGGGTTGAGCGCCTGCCAATCGACCAAAAACGTAGTATATTTTCAGGACCTTCAGCCGGAGCAGCAGGAGGCGATGCTCAATATGAATAAAATCAAGGTTCAGCCGGGCGACAACCTGTCGATCGTGGTGACATGCCGTGACCCGAAGCTGATGCAGCTCTATAATCTGGTACAGCCTAACACACGCCTGCTCTCGGGCAGCGATGTTGCCACCTCCAACGGCGACATGATGGGCTACCTCGTGGACTCGCAGGGGAATATCGACTTCCCGCAGCTCGGCCAGATACATGTAGGAGGGCTGACCCGCGAGGAGATAGCCGCCGATATCAAGGAGCGCCTTATCAAATCGGAGCAGCTGAAAGACGCTGTGGTAAGCGTGGAGTTCAACAATCTGTATGTGTCAGTGATGGGCGAGGTGAACAAGCCGGGGCGTTTCGAGGTGAAGCGCGACCAGCTGACGGTGCTTGACGCACTGGCCGATGCCGGCGACCTGACGATATACGGCAAGCGCGACCAGGTGTACGTGATACGCGAGCAGGACGGCAAGCGCGTGACCTACGCGCTGGACATGCGCTCGAAGGATATGTTCAACTCGCCGGGCTACTTCCTGCAGCAGGGCGACGTGGTGTACGTGGCTCCCAACAGCACCCGTGCCGGCCAGGGCTCGATAAATGACAACAGCTTCAAGTCGGCCTCGTTCTGGATGTCGCTCGTGTCGGTGCTTACCACCGTGGCAGTGCTCATCTTCAAATAAAAAACAACACATAAACCTAACAAAAGGGGCCGACGGGCCTCTCATAACCAAAATATGGAAAAGGATTCCGAAATAACGGGCACTGCGCAGGCTCCGTCATCGTTTGACTTCAAGAATTTGCTATCGCTCAGCGCGGCCCGCTGGTACTGGTATCTTATATCGCTGGCCCTGTTCATAGGACTGGCGGCGTTCTATCTGGTGCGCACCGCGCCGGTGTACACCCGCACCACCACCATTCTTATCAAGGATGACGAGGAGACGTCGAATCCGCTGAAGAAGGCGATGTCGTCGGGCTTCAATGTGTTCAAGACGAACAACATGATCCAGAATGAGATGCTTTCGCTGCGGAGCGTGTCGCTGATGGCCGACGTGGTGAAGCAGCTCGGCATCAACTCAGGCTATTATGCCAAGGACGGACTGCGTCCGGTGGAGCTGTACAAGAATAATCCGCTGTCGGTGACGCTGATTGACAGCGTGGCTCCGATGGTGCTGTTCAAGTTTGAGGCTGACAAGCAGGGACGCGTGAAACTGTGGGGCTTCCAGAAGAACAACAAGGATGTAAGCGGCTCGGCCGAAGGTATGGTGGGACAAGCCATACAGACTCCTATAGGCAAGGTAATGTTCTCGCGCACACCCTGGTACTCGGATGAGTATTTAGGGAAGGCGATAACATATTTCCACTCGGCGCCGATGGTGCAGGCCAAGCAGCTTGTGAAGGAGATACGCATAACGCTCGGCGACGAGGATGCCAACGTGATAAACATCAGCTATTCCAATTCATCGATACAGAAGGCCGACGACCTGCTGACAACGCTTGTGGCCGAGTACAACAAGCGGTGGATCACGGACAAGAACCAGGTGATGCTGTCGACCTCGCGCTTCATCAACGACCGCTTGGGCGTGCTGGAGCAGGAGCTCGGCGAGGTGGACTCGGACATATCGTCGTACAAATCGGAGAATCTGCTTCCTGACCTGAAGGCCACCTCGGAGATGTATCTGGAGCAGTCGTCAAAGAATCAGGCTGAGCTGCTGCTGATAAACAATCAGATGTATATGGCAAGGTTCCTGCGCAAGGAGCTTGCCGGAAATGATATAAAGACTCCGCTGCCTGCCAACTCGGGCATAGAGAACGCATCGCTCGAACAGCAGATACAGGAGTACAACACCATGGTGCTGGAGCGTAACCGCCTGATAGCATCGTCGTCAGAGAGCAATCCTCTGGTACAGGATCTGGGTGAGGCTCTTAACACGCAGCACCGCAACATACTGGTGTCGCTCGACAATGTGATAACCTCGCTCAACGCGCAGATGCGTAGTCTGCAGGGTGAGATTTCGACCGCTACCGGACATCTGGCCGCCAGCCCGAACCAGGCGCGCTACCTGCTGAGCGTGGAGCGCCAGCAGAAGGTTAAGGAATCGCTCTATCTGTTCCTGTTGGAGCGGCGCGAGGAGAATCAGCTGACACAGGCATTCACGGCCTACAACACACGCATAATCGACCCGCCTTTCGGCGAGGACACCCCGACATCGCCCAAGACAGTGCTGATTCTGGCCGGGGCTTTCATGATGGGGCTGCTTGTGCCGTTCGGGCTGATATGGCTGCTTGAATCGCTGAACACACGTGTGCGCGGTAAGAAGGATGTAGAGAGCCTGTCGATGCCTCTGATGGGCGAAATACCGGCCATACGCGACGAACATCACAGCGAAAAACCGGTGATAAAGAAGAAACGTGAGAATGCGGGCCTGAAGGACCTGTTGGTGGCCGAAGGGTCGCGCGACGTGGTCAACGAGGCGTTCCGCGTGCTGCGAACCAATCTGGAGTTCATGTCGGCCAAGGAGAAGGGGTGCAAGGTGGTGATGATCACTTCGTTCAATCCAGGTTCGGGCAAATCGCTGATAACCATGAACCTTGCCGCATCGCTCGCGCTTAAGGGGAAGAAGGTGCTTGTGATAGACGGCGACCTGCGCCGTGCATCGGCTTCGGCGTTCATCGGTAATCCGCACCGCGGTATCGCTGACTATCTGAGCGAAACGGTGGATGACTACAAGAGCGTAATCAAGCCTCTGCCTTCGGTGAAGGGTGTGGATGTGATGCCTGTGGGCACCATGCCGCCTAACCCGTCGGAACTGTTGGGACAGGAGCGTATGGCGGAACTTGTGGAGCAGCTCAAGCCGCTGTATGACTACATACTGCTCGACTGTCCGCCTATCGATATCGTGGCTGACACGGCCGTGATAGCGAAGTTGGCTTCACGTACAATATTCGTGATACGCGCCGGCCTGTTCGAGCGCTCGCTCGTACCTGAACTCGAAAAGCTGTACCATACGGACCGCTTCAACAATATGTCGCTGATACTTAACGGTGTGCAGACTACATCGGCCCGCTACGGCTCGAAGTACGGCTACCGTTACGGCTATGGCTACGGCACGTATGGCAATTACGGCGGCTACGATACAAAACAATAACCTGATATAGAGAAGGAGGCGAACCATGTGGCCATTTAAGAAGAAGAGCTCACTTGCCGACAGCGGCTATATGCAGGGTTTCACTGACTGGCACTGCCATATACTGCCCGGGGTGGACGATGGGGTGGATGCGATGGAAAAATCGCTTGCCATACTTGCCGATTATGCCTCGATGGGGGTGAGCCGCGTATGGTTTACGCCGCATATCATGGAGGATGTACCCAACACTCCGGCCGCACTGCGCGAGCGATTCGCGGAGCTGAAGGAGGCTTACAGCGGTCCGCTGGAGCTGAACCTGGCGGCTGAAAATATGCTTGACAATCTCTTCGAGGAGCGTCTGGAGGCTAATGAGCTGCTGCCGATAGGCCCCGGAGGGACGCATCTGCTTGTAGAAACGAGCTACTATACACCTCCGATGGATCTGTACGGTATACTGGAGCGGATAAAGAGCGCCGGATATTTCCCGCTGCTTGCGCATCCGGAACGTTACCGCTACATGGAGCAGAAGGACTATGACCGCCTGCACTCCATGGGGATAAAGATGCAGATGAATCTGACGTCGCTTGCGGGCCTCTACGGCGCTGACGTGAAGAAGCGTGCGGAGCATCTGCTGAAACTCGGATATTATCATGCCACGGGCACCGACCTGCACCGTCACCGCACGCTCGGGCCGATGGCGGGGGCGCAGGTGGCGCAGAGTACAATAGATTTACTACCGCACCCTGACAGCCTATGATTCCTTATATCCTGTTCATAGCTGTGATGCTTGTGCTGCACCGCTGCCGATGGCCTAAGGCTATGGTGGTGGTGCTGGTGCTGTTTGCAGCGCTCCGCTACGACACGGGATGGGACTATCATATGTACTATAGCTTCAGCACCGAAACAGGACGTTTCTTTGCTGAACGGCAGTATTCATGGTTCTGGAATATGCTTTTCAGCATAGGACGAATGACGGAGCTGAGATGGCTTCCGATAACTATTACAGCTTTTATCACGTATCCGGTACTGTATGTCGGGCTCAAGATGCTTTACCGCAGTAATGTAGGCGGTATATCGGACGCTTTGTTGGTGTATGCGCTGTGGCCATATCTGTATCTGAGTTCGTTCAGTATTATCCGTCAGGCTCTTGCGATGGCGATAATAGTGTGCATATTCGCAGTGCTGAACTCACGCTACAAAGTATGGGTAAAAGCGGTAGTGCTTGTGGTGCTGTACTTCGCGGCATTTGTAGCCCATCCGTCAGCACTTGTGATGATACTGCTTATTCCGGTATATATATTCCGGCGTATGATGTCATTGAAACTGGCGCTGATAGTATTCGGGTCGGCTATATTCATATTGGGCAGTCTTCAGCTGATACTCGATATGATCGATATCAAGGGCATGGCTCACTATATCGGTTATCTTGACTCAGGACAGGAGGTGGGCGGCCTGATATGGCTGCTGCTTGCTGCTATCGAAGTATACCTGATAGTGGCGGGAATGCAGAAGAAGCGCCGGCGTCTGTCGGTGGAATTCCAGCAGGCATATTTCCTGAGTGTGTTCGGCGTCGGACTCCTGGCCGCAATATACGGAGTGCTGCATTCGGCGGCAATATCACGCATAGCTGACTATTTCGCGATGTTCATGATATTTACGGTATTCCCTTGTGCAGCAATGTTCAAGTGGCAGAAACCTCTACGTACAGTTATCAGCGTTTCAATGGCGGCGCTGTTCCTGTTCTATCTTGTATATACTGACACTGGACTGAAAATGGGTATGTCAAGTAGCCGTTTTCTTCCGTATAAAACGCTTTTGGAGGAGTGATAGGGATGAAATCAAGAATCAGGATTCCGGCCCGTGTGCAAGCGTTTCTCAACTCGGGAGACAGCCGCAGTGTCACGGTAAAGCGAAATATACTCGGTTCGGTAGGGGTAAAGGTAGCCAATATCGGTATCCAGCTGCTGTTGGTCCCCATGACCTTGGGATATCTTGATGATGAACTGTACGGAATATGGCTGACGGTTTCATCCATTATAATGTGGATAGGATATTTTGACATCGGCCTGACGGCCGGACTGCGCAACCGTCTGTCGGAAGCGCTTGCCAAGGATGACTACGAACGTGGCCGTCAGCTTGTGAGTACGGCATATGTGCTTCTGCTGCTGATATTTGTGCCTTTCGGGATAATCCTGTCAGCAATAATACCGCATATAGAGTGGAGCCATCTGCTTAATGTCGATCCATCGTATAATGATGAACTGATAGTGGTGATGGAGATTCTGCTGTCGGCATTCGCGCTGCAGATGGTATTCTCAGCCATAACCTCGATACTGACTGCCGTGCAGAAGGTGGCCATGGCATCGGCATTCCCTATGCTCGGCAATCTGTTCAGCCTTATAGCGATATTGATACTCAAGGAGTTTACCCACGGGTCGCTTGAGATACTGGCACTTTCGATATCTTATATCCCTGTGGCGGTACTGATAGTAAGCTCGCTGATATTTTTCGGCGGAAGCCTGCGAAGAATACGGCCGGGAGTGAAGTGGGTGCGCATGAGGCTCGGCCGTGATATTTTTTCACTCGGAATACAATTCTTCATCATACAGATACAGCTCCTGGTGGTATATCAGAGCACGAATCTGCTTATAGCATACGTGTCGTCGCCTGTGGAAGTGACGAGTTTCAATGTTGCATACCGCTATATAAATACCGCCTCGATGATACTGTATGTGATAATCAGCCCGCTGTGTCCGGCATTCACTGATGCGTTCACAAAGAAGGACTACGGTTGGATGCGCATGGTGTATAACAAGATGACGTATCTCTATGCTGCGGCATTAGGGTGCATAGTACTGATGGTATTGCTCGCTCCGATAGTGTTCAGGATATGGGTGGATGATGCGGATATATCGCCGGTGATTATGACGGTATCGGTGGGAGTGTATGTGGCCGTGTATTCCTGGGTGTCCATACAGGCTGTACTGATAAACGGAATAGGATCGATACGGATCGAGACGCTTGTCACTACGGCCGGAATGCTTGTGATGGTTCCTCTGGCACTTCTGCTGGGGCGCAGCGCCGGACTCGGAGCGATAGGTATCGTGACGGCGATGACAATAATCAATGTAGTGTATGCGCTGTGCTTCACGGTTCAGCTGCGTAAGATACTGTCGGGCAGCTGCGCGCCGGTATGGCTAAAATAACTGAATGGCTATGAATGGTGATACATACATACGGATAGCAGGAATAATAAAGCGGTGCACTGGGATAAATGACTTTTCATTGTTCCGCAAGCGGTGCACAAAACGGATAGGAAAGCTGATATACCACAGACATTACAGCGCATCTGATATTATCAGGGTGATGGAGGAGATGGGTATGCAGCGCGGAAGTCTTGTATGTGTGCATGCGTCGATGATGCAGTTCTATAATTACGACGGAACCGCTCAGGAACTGATAGATGGCATAATGGAGTCAATAGGTCCTGAAGGAACTCTTATGATGCCTGCATTTCCGGCACATATAGATGGATATGACTATTCCGAGCCGTTTTTCTTTGATGTGGATAATGACAAGACCGGAGCGGGATATCTTGCCGAGGTGTTCCGGCAGATGAAGGGGGTGAAGCGGAGCGCTGTCGCGAAATCCTCGGCATGTGCCATAGGCCCGCTTGCAGATTATCTTGTAGGTGAACATCATCTCTGTCAGGACTGCTGGGATGCCTATTCGCCATGGTACAGGATGTGCCTCGAGGGGGGACTGGTGTTCAACCTCGGAATGCCGCGGTCATATATCGGGACATTCCATCACTGCGTGGAAAGCACACTGAAGAATGAACATCCCTACTGGGAACAATTTTTTAACCGGAAGGGTTATTATAACTATGTCAGCGGAGGGCAACGCGGCGAGTACGTAAATATGGACAGTGACCTTGTGAGAAAGACACGAGAAAGTCAGGTCACCCGGTACTTTACGGAAGAGGAGTGGAGCATCCGCAAATTGTCAAACCTTGAAATCAAGATGTTCAACAGCCGTAAGGCTCTGGACAAGATGATAGAACTTGGCCGGAAAGGAGTGTCGGTGTACAGGATACCATCGGCAGCCAATTATAACAAGGCCTAAAAGAAAAAGCGATATAAGCGATATGAAGATACCTGTCCTTCTGATAGTATTCAAGCGGTGCGACACGGCGCTGAAGGCGCTGGAGCCGATAAGACGCGCACGTCCGGAGCGGATATATATAGCTGCCGACGGGCCTCGCGAGGGTGTGGCCGGCGAGGCTGAGGCTACGGAGGCCACTCGCAAGGCTGTGCTGGATGCGATAGACTGGCCGTGCGAGGTAAAGACGCTGCTGCGCAAGGAGAACCTGGGGTGCAGCCGCGGGGTGTACACGGCTATCAACTGGCTGTTTGAGAACGAGGAGGAGGGTATAATAGTGGAGGATGACTGTGTGCTCCGCGATTCGTTTTTCCCATTTGTGGAGGAGATGCTCGAGCGCTACCGCGATGACCGTAGGGTGGCTATGGTTGATGCGGCTAACTATCTGCCCAAGGTGGCGATACCGGATTCGTACGGTTTCAGCCGGTTCAAGTCGACCAACGGGTGGGCCACATGGCGCCGCGCGTGGGCGCTGATGGATATGGATATGAAGTGGCGCGGCACGGAGTATGAACTGTCGGTGATACGCAACATGGGGTATGGCCGGATGGATATACCTTACTGGCGCTACAGGATGAAGGCTGTGGACGCGGGCGATGTGTCGGCGTGGGACTGGCAGTGGTATTTCACAATGGCGGCCCACAATATGCTGGGTATCTATCCGCGGGTGAGCCTCGTGACGAACATAGGATTCGGCGAGGGTGCCACGCATACGTCGTCGGCGAAGATGCCGGAGCATTACATATCGCACCATGAGCTGGAGCTGCCGCTGAGGCATCCGGAGTATGTGGTGCCTTTCGAGCCGTTTGAGAAGGCTTTCTACCGGCTTAACAACACTCCGTTCGAGATTGTGAAGCGGCAGTTTCCGCTGTCGGTAAAGAACTATATAAAGCGACTTGTGCGTCGATAGTAAAAAGAAGACACACACATTAATTCACTCTGATATGCCTACACTACCAACACCATCGGGCCCGATACGATTCAAGAGCGTGGCTCTGTATCCGGGCGTGCAACAGATAAACAAGGAGATAGCGGCTGAGAACCTGAAGCTGCTGAAGGAGATTCTGGACCGCCACGGGGTGCAGTTTCAGCTGGCTTTCGGGTCGCTTTTAGGTGCGGTGAGGGAGCATGATTTCATAGATCATGACGAGGATATTGACCTTGCGTTCATGGCTGAGGACCGCGATACGGTGCTGGCGGCGATGCCCGACCTCTATAAGGAGGGGTTCAGGGTGTGCCGATATGACCGGAGGGACCTTGTGTCGGTGATGCGGCGCGGGGAGTATATAGACTTTTATTTCTACCGTCCTTACGGACACGGACTGCGGATATGCTCGGGGTGGTTGAATCTGGAAAGCCACATAACGCGCTCGACCACGATAGAATTCAAGGGCGAGCGGTACAATGTACCGGAGCAGTGGGAGGAGTATCTGGTGTCGGAGTACGGCACGGGATGGCGCACTCCGGTGAAGTGGAACAATTACAATATGGGGCGTATGGCTGTGACGCGGCTCGAGCTGAAGGAACGGCTGAAGGATATGCTGCCGAAGCCTCTGTTCATGTTGCTTGCGGGACGTGCACAGCGTAAGCTTGAGGAGAGGTGCAAGGCCCGGTTAAGAAAAAATTTAAATTACAAGATATGAAGACTTATGCTTTCCCCGGTATAATCGAGGACAGAATACTTGAGATAGGAGCGCGGCAGATACCATATATGCGCACTCCGGAGTTTTCGGCTGTCAACAAGGACTCGGAGCGGCTGCTGCTTGATATGGCAGGGTGCCGCGAGGGGCGCGTGATAATCTATACGGGCTCGGGCACGGGTGCGATGGATGCTGTGGTGAGATGCTACGCATCGACCCGGGGCAAGGCTATGGTGATAGACGGGGGCTCGTTCGGACACCGCTGGGAGGAGCTGTGCCGCTACTACGACGTGCCGTGCGCCACGATGAAGGTGGAGTTTGGCAAGGATGTGGATTATGCGGCTCTGGAGGCTATGATGGAGCGGGAGCGCCCGGGAGTGCTGCTGTTTCAGCATCATGAGACATCGTCGGGGCAGCTGTTTGACGTGAAGCGGATATGCGAGATGTGCCGCCGGCACGGGGTGTCGCCTGTGGTGGACATAATCAGCACTTTCCTTGCGGAGCCGTTTGATATGGATGCCTTAGGCGCGGATATAGCTATAACGAGCTCGCAGAAGGGTCTTAACATCCCTCCGGGGCTATCGGTAGTATTCCTGTCGGAGAGGCTTACGGGGTATGACTTCGCGCGGACGTCGTATTATTTCGATTTTCAGGACAATCTGCGGAATATGGAGCGTGGCCAGACTCCGTTCAGTCCGGCTACCACGATATTTTTACAGCTGAACGAGCGCCTGCGGATGATAGAGGCCGAGGGTGGCGTGGAGGCCAACATAGCGCGTGTACGCGAGCGGGCCGAGATGTTCAGACGGCTGTGCCGGGAGTACGGATGGCGTGTGGCTGCGGAGAATCCGTCGGCTGCTATCACGGGATTCTATGTGAATGGCAGCGGCCAGAAGGTGGTGCGCGGCCTGATAGAGAAGTATGACACGTTCGTGATGCCGAGCGGAGGACATGAGAATTTCCTGCGTGTGTCGCACATGGGGCTTCAGACGGGGGATGACCTGCGGGAACTGGCTGCGGGAATACATGAATTCGAGACGGAATGAAGAGAGTAATCACATACGGTACGTATGACCTGTTTCATGAGGGTCACCTGAATCTGCTGCGGAGGGCCAAGGAGCTTGGCGATTATCTGATAGTGGGGGTGACGACTGACTCGTTTGACCTCGAACGGGGTAAGCTGAACGTGTGCGACAATCTGATGGACCGTATAGAGGCTGTCAGAGCCACGGGGCTTGCCGACCGTATAGTGATAGAGGAGTACCAGGGTCAGAAGATTGACGACATACAGAAGTATGGGGCGGATATATTCGCGATAGGGTCGGACTGGACAGGAAAGTTTGACTATCTGCGCGAGTATTGCGAGGTGGTGTACCTGCCGCGTACGGAAGGTATATCGTCGACTCAGCTGCGCGAACGGCGCGCGGCTCCGATGCGGCTCGGTGTAGTAGGGTCGGGGAGCATAGCGCGGCGGTTTGCCGACGAGGCGGCGTGTGTGAGCGGCGTGGATATCGAGGCTCTGTACAATCCAGTGGATGAAAGGGCGGCGCTGTCGTACAACGGTGAGGCGGTGCGCCGGTACACGGGTGAGTACGGGGAGTTTCTGGATGCGGTGGATGCTGTGTATGTGGCATCGCCTCCGGTGACTCACTACGGGTATGTGCGGGAGGCTCTGCTGAGCGGAAAGCATGTGCTGTGCGAGACGCCTTTCGTGCTGAGCGATGCGGAGGCGCGCGAGCTTTACGTGCTGGCCGAGGAGCGTGGGCTGACGCTGATGGTGGCGCTGAAGACGGCGTACTGTCCGGCGTTCAATCATCTGATAACGCTGCTGAAATCGGGCGTGATAGGTGATATAGTGGACGTGACGGCATCAGTGACCACTCTGCTGCCTGATGACGACCGGCGGCGCAAGGCGGCCGTGGGGTCGGGCAGCTTCAATGAGAATTCGTGCTTCCCGCTTCTGCCGATATTGCGGCTACTGGGTACTGACTACGAGGATATACGCTTCGTGAGCCGCTTCCGCGAGGGGGTGGATGAATACACGAGGTGCATGATGCAGTATCCGGCGGCTGTGGCTTCATTTCAGGTGGGGCTCGGCGTGAAGACGGAGGGTAATATGGTGATATCGGGCTCGAAGGGGTATCTGATAGTGCCGGCTCCGTGGTGGAAAACGGATTATTTCGAGGTGCGGTATGAGAATCCGGCTGAGAACAGGAAGTTTTTCTACCCGTATGCGGGTGAGGGACTCCGGTATGAGATAAAGGAGTTTCTGATGGCTGTGAGGGCCGGGAAGATGGACTGCGTGAAGCTGACAGAGGGCGAAAATGTGGCTATGGCCGCTATCTGCCGGATGTTTAAGGAGGAGAGTGTACCGGTAGTAAAAATATAAACAGTAAGAAGAGAAGAGTAGTATGGAGGATAAGGTACGAGTGATAGAGGGCGAGGTGTACCGCGATGAACGCGGTGTGATAACGTCGCTCAATGATTTTCACCTTGAGGGTGCCAACCGGATTTATTTCATACATCATCCGGATACGTCGGTGGTGCGCGGATGGCATGGGCATCGTTGGGAACGGAAGTGGTTTTACTGCGTGAAGGGTACGTTTGACCTGGCTGTGGTGAAGATTGACGACTGGTTTAATCCGTCGGCTGATCTGGTGCCGGAGGTGTTTCACCTGACGGAGGAGCGGAGCCGGATAGTGTGCGTGCCTCCGGGGTATGCCAACTGCCTGCGTACCGTGACGCCTGACTCTACAATGATGGTGCTTTCGGGGGTGGTGCTTCCGGATGCGTATGCTGATTCTTGGCGCTATCCTACGGAGATGTGGATTGACTGGGCACGAAAAGATATAGATGAGAAAAAATGAAGATTAGTATCATTACCGTAACATACAACAGCGCTTCGACGCTTGCCGGGACAATGGAGAGTGTGCTCAGCCAGACGCACAGCGACTGGGAGCATATAATAGTGGACGGGGCTTCGACGGACGGCACGATGGATGTGGTGCGTCGCCTGGCTCCGCGCTATCCGGAGGGGCGGCTGCGCGTCGTGTCGGAACCTGACAGCGGGCTGTATGACGCTATGAACAAGGGGCTGCGTATGGCTGAAGGTGATGCTGTGGGAATTCTGAACAGCGATGATTTCTACAGCTCGCCTTATGTGCTGGCGTCGATAGCTGACGCGCTCGAGAGGAGCGGAAAGGAGGCTGTGTACGGTGATGTGCATTATGTGGATGCAAGGGATACGGAACGGTGTGTGCGCTACTACAGCTCGGCATCGTTCAGGCGATGGATGATGCGGCTGGGCTTTATGCCGGCGCATCCGTCGTTTTATTGCCGCTGTGAGGCGTGCCGCCGTGTGGGTGATTATGATACGTCGTTCAGGGTGGCGGCTGATTTTGAATATCTGCTGCGTGCGCTGTATATCATGCGGCTGAGCACGGAGTATATCAAGCTTGACTGCGTGACGATGCGGCGCGGGGGGATATCGAGCTCAGGGTTCGGAAGCCACCGCCGCATCCTGAAGGACCACCTGCGGGCGTATCGTAAGCATGGACTGCACGGGGGCTGGCTGCTGGATCCGCTCCGCTACATTGTGAAGTGTGGCGAGCTGATGGCGGCTAAGCTTAGGTGAAGGGTGTGGTGCCTGGGGATGGAAAGTTATCTTTCAGATAATTTTGTGGGGGCTCGGCTTTCCGCGGGTCTCGCTGCGTTCGGCCCGCGGCTAAAACATGAATGAACCTTTCAGGTTCGGTTTCCAGGGGTATCTGATACATGCCAAAGGCATGTCCCTACGGTCATATCTCTGTGTATTAATGCATCTACGGCCATGAGAGCCTCTGCGAGGCTTGCGCCCCGAGGATGGAAAGTTTATTTTTTGGGGGAGTGGGTCAGGGACGTTTGCGGCGGTCGTTGTGGATTTTGATGCCGAAGACGATGGCGCTGGAGATGGTGGTGATGGAGTTGGTGATGACGAGGGGTATGTTGGATAGGAGTATGCCTTGGATGACGAAGAAGATGCTGCCGGCGCCGAGCATGAGGAAGGTGGGGAGGGCTATGCCGTCGGTCTGGCGGGTGCGGATGGTGTGCCATGCCTGGGGTACGTAGCCGATGATCATGCAGATGGCGGCAAGGTAGCCTACGATGTTGACTATGAGTGTGTATGTGTCCATGATGATGCTGTAGATGTATTTGTTCAGAGAGGAAAATAAGCCCCGCTCAGGAGAGCTGAGACGGGGCCGTGATTTTTATGTTGTTGACTCTCGGGGGCGGCCATGTAGGATGCCTGCCGGGAGGGTTATTTCTCGCGCATGTAGACGTTGATGGGTGTGCCGGTGAAGTCCCAGTTTTCGCGTATCTTGTTTTCGAGGTAGCGGCGGTAGGGCTCCTTGACCCACTGGGGAAGGTTGCAGAAGAATATGAATGTGGGTACGGGTGAGCCTTTGAGCATGGTGACGTACTTGATTTTCACATACTTGCCTTTGTTGGCGGGTGGCGGATATGCGCCGATGGCCTCGAGCATTACGTTGTTGAGTTGCGATGTGGGGACTGTGCGACGACGGTTTTCGTAGACTTTGACGGCTGTCTCAAGCACGCGGTAGATGCGCTGTTTGGTGAGGGCTGAGGTGAAGATGATCGGGAAATCGGTAAAGGGGGCGAACTTGGAGCGGATCGCCGCCTCATAGCGCTTCTGGGCGGTCACCGATTTGTCCTCGACAAGATCCCACTTGTTGACGCACACCACGAGACCCTTGCGGTTGCGCTGTATCAGCCCGAAGATATTGGCGTCCTGACCCTCTATTCCGCGTGTGGCGTCAATCATCAGGATGCAGACATCGGATGCCTCGATCGACCGTATTGACCTGATCACCGAATAATACTCGATGTCCTCGTTAACCTTCTGCTTCTTGCGGATGCCGGCAGTGTCGACCAGATAGAAGTCGAATCCGAATTTGTTGTACCGGTGGTAGATGGAGTCGCGGGTGGTGCCCGCTATGTCGGTCACGATATGGCGTTCTTCGCCGATAAAGGCGTTGATCAGCGAGGATTTCCCCGCATTGGGGCGTCCTACGATCGCGAATTTGGCCACATCTTCCTCCGGGGCTGAATCATCATCTTTCTGCGGCATGTCCTTTACAACCTCGTCCAGCAGCTCACCAGTCCCGGAGCCGTTTGCCGACGATATGCCTATCGGGTCGCCGAGACCTAACGAATAGAACTCGACCTCATTGAAGCGTGCGTCTCCCACATCCTCCTTGTTCGCCACGACTATCACGGGCTTTTTCGACCGGCGCAGGATCGAGGCGACTTTGTCGTCGAGGTCGGTGACGCCTGTAGTGGCGTCCACCACGAACAGAATCACGTCCGCCTCCTCGATGGCTATCTCCACCTGCTTGTTGATTTCCTCCTCGAACACATCGTCCGAATTGACGACCCAGCCTCCGGTATCGACGATCGAGAATTCCTGGCCGTTCCAGTCCACCTTGCCGTACTGGCGGTCGCGCGTGGTACCGGCCGTGTCGTCGACTATCGCGCGCCTTGTCTGCGTCAAGCGGTTGAACAGCGTGGATTTTCCCACGTTGGGCCGCCCTACTATAGCTATCAGTTTGCTCATTTTATTCTTTTTTGTGTCCCCGTCAATCTCTCTTTTCCCTTGTTTATGTCAGCCTGTCATTCCATATAGCCGAACTCGCGCAATTTCTTGTCGCGGTTGCGCCAGTCTTTCTCCACCTTTACGAAGAGTTCAAGGAAAACCTTCTTGCCGAAGAACTTCTCGATGTCGTGGCGTGCGGCTATGCCCACTTTCTTGATTTTATCTCCCCCCTTGCCGATGATGATTCCTTTCTGGGAGTCCCGCTCCACATAGATGACTGCCATGATATGGATGGCGCCCTCCTTTTCATCGAACTTCTCCACGATCACTTCGGTGCTGTAGGGAATCTCCTTGTCATAGTCGAGCAGCAGTTTCTCGCGGATTATCTCCGTGACGAAAAAACGAGCCGGCTTGTCGGTGAGCGCGTCCTTGCCGAAGAATGGCGGGGATACCGGAAGTAGTTCCACAATCCGCTTCTTAAGGTTGTCCACGTTGAAGTGTTCCGTGGCGCTTGTGGGGAATATCTCGGCCTGGGGCAGACGTGTGTGCCACTTGTCGACAATCTCCTCCAGCTGGGCGTTACCCGTCAGAAGATCCACCTTGTTGATCACAAGCAGCACCGGGATTTTCTCTCTGGCCACCCGGTCCAGAAATTCCTTGTTTTTCTCCGGATCCTCCACCACATCGGTGACATAGACGAGGACATCGGCATCTGTCAGGGCGCCTTCAGAGAAATTAAGCATGGATTCCTGCAGTTTGTATTTCGGCTTGAGCACTCCGGGAGTATCGGAGTAGACTATCTGGTACTCCGGAGTGTTTACTATGCCCATTATGCGGTGGCGTGTGGTCTGCGCCTTGGATGTGATTATCGACAGGCGTTCTCCCACGAGGTCATTCATCAGGGTTGATTTTCCGACATTCGGGTTGCCGACGATATTGACGAATCCGGCCCTATGCCCGGCCGGGATGGCGTTGATATTTTTTTCTTCCATAATTTCAGAGGATTATTCAAAGATAGAACCCTCGGGGCGCGGAGATTGTTCACCTGCCGGGATTTTCCGCCACGGAGATTTTTACTGAAAAGGGGCATCGGAAAGAATCTGATGCCCCTTTAGTGATATTCGAGTACTGACCGCCCTGCGGTTCACTTGGGATCAATGGCCCATACAAGGTACATCGCGCCCCATGTGAAGCCGGCGCCGAATGCGGTCATCACAATTTTGTCGCCCTTCTTCAATCTGTTCTTGTACTCATCGAGACAGAGAGGGATTGAAGCCGCCGAGGTGTTGCCGTAGTGCTGGATGTTGACCAGCGTCTTCTCCTCGGGGATTTTGATTCTGCCGCCGACGGCTTCGATGATGCGGAGGTTGGCCTGATGCGGCACAAACCAGTCGATGTCGTCGACCGAGAGATTGTTCCGCTCCATCACTGCCTGCGAGCTTGAGAGCATGTCGCGGACAGCGTTCTTGTAGACCACGCGGCCTTCCTGATAGATGAAATGCTCGCGTGCATCGACAGTCTCGTGGGAGGCTTTCTTTGCCGAGCCTCCCGCTTTCATAAGCAGGTGGCTGAGACCGGAGCCGTCCACATGGAACTGGCCGTCGATCACGCCCACGGGCTCGTCAGTAGGCTCTACGAGCACTGCAGCGGCCGCGTCTCCGAAGAGGGGGCATGTGGCCCGGTCCTGATAGTCGGTCATGCTCGACATTTTCTCGGCGCATACCACCACGATTTTCTTGTAGAGACCGCTTTCGATGTAAGCGCGCGCGGCCTGCATCGTCACAATAAATCCCGCGCAGGCAGCCTGTATGTCGTAGGCATAGGCGTTTGCCATGCCGCAGCCATCCACTATCACCGAGGCGGTGGAGGGGAAGCGGTAGTCGGGGTTGGATGTGGCGCAGATCAGCAGCTCCACGTCGGCGGGTGCCGTTCCTGTATCGGCGAGCAGCCGGTTCACAGCCTGTATTCCGAGGTAGCTGGACCCGAGGTTCTCGTCTTTGAGGATACGTCGCTCCTTTATTCCCACGCGACTGGTGATCCACTCGTCGTTGGTGTCCACCATTTTCGACAGCATTTCGTTGTCGAGCACGTCGTCGGGCACGTACGAGGATATTCCGCTTATCTTTGCGTTTGGCATTTTGTTACGTAGGTTTATTTCTCAATCACCTGCTTGCCGCGGTAGTAGCCGCATTCGCCGCATACGGTGTGATAGAGGTGCCATGCGCCGCAGTTGGGGCAGATGGCTATTGTGGGGATAAGAGCCTTGTCGTGGGTGCGACGTTTCGCGGTGCGGGTGTGCGATTGTCTGCGTTTGGGATGTGCCATTGTTCTTTATGTTTTTAAGTTATTTTTATAGTTGATCCTCTTCTGTCTCTATTCCCGCGTCCGCTTCTTCCATGGCCTCGTCGGCTTCCTCGTCGGAGGAGCGGCGGTGCTTGCGCAGGGCGTCGGCCATGGCGCGGTTGCACTTCCCAAGGGGATGGACGTGACGGAGGGGTATCGTCAGAAGTATGGTGTCGTACAGTATGTAGGCCACGTTCAGGTAGCTGTTGCTGTAGGGAATCACCAGAAGGTTGTCGGCGCCGTCGTCGTAGTTGTCGCCGTATTTCACGACAACATGGTATTCGGTGTCCACTTCGTGGTCCAGCGGGTCCAGACAGCGGTCGCACGGCACCTGAAGCATCCCTTTGCAGCGGAACGTGCAGTCGTAGACATCGTTGCGCTTCTCCAGATCGAGATGCACCTTGACATCCGATGAAATAATGTCGGTGTTCTCCATGTTCTTGAAGAATTCGCTGCCGATCTCGAAGTCCTGTTCATAGTGCCCGTCCTTGAGCGAGGCGAGCTCTACCTTGTATGCCGTGAATTTTCCCAATTTCCTTCTTGTTTTAAAATTTCCCTGTGCGGATATGGTCCGCTTGTCCCGGGTTCCGCATGCGCGGACTGCGGGATGTTGTACCTCCGAGGGGAATCGAACCCCTATCTAGAGTTTAGGAAACTCCTATTCTATCCGTTGAACTACAGAGGCATTGACGATGAGCGCACTCCGCCGGGACACGCTCCGCCGGGCCTTACGGCCATAATGCAACTGCAAAATTACGCAAAACATTTTAATTTAGCAAATTTTCTACAGTTTCCGCCATGTTTTCCGGCTGTCCCGACGGTTTCCAGGGAAAAAGAAGCGCCTCCCCGGGGGGAAGGCGCTTTCTTGGGCATTTAATGATGGGAATGCCGTCGGAACGGCATTTGCCATTGTCCGGGTCAGATCTTCGGGCCGGCTTCGGCAAGAGCTTTGCCGGTGGCGTTGGTCTCGAATTTCTTGAAGTTGTTGATGAACATCTCGGCGAGTTTCCTGGCCTTTTCGTCCCATTCCTTCGGATCTGCGTATGTATCGCGCGGGTCGAGGATCCTGGGGTCTACTCCGGGAAGTTCGGTGGGAACCGTGAAGTCGAAGTAGGGGATCACCTTTGTGGGAGCCTTGTCGATGGATCCGTCGAGGATGTCGTCGATGATACCGCGGGTGTCACGTATGGAGATGCGCTTGCCGGTACCGTTCCATCCTGTATTGACCAGATATGCCCTGGCGCCGCTCAGTTTCATCTTCTTCACCAGTTCCTCGGCGTATTTTGTGGGATGGAGCGAGAGGAACGCCTGGCCGAAACATGCCGAGAATGTCGGGGTCGGCTCGGTGATGCCGCGCTCTGTTCCGGCGAGTTTGGCGGTGAAGCCGGAGAGGAAGTAGTACTGTGCCTGCTCGTGGTTGAGGATCGACACGGGGGGAAGCACACCGAACGCATCGGCCGACAGATAGATCACCTGCTTTGCGGCCGGTCCTTTCGATACGGGCTTCACGATGTTCTTGATGTGATAGATCGGGTAGCTTACGCGGGTGTTCTCGGTGACGCTCTTGTCGGAGAAGTCGCATACGCCCTCCTCGTTGACGGTCACGTTCTCGAGCAGTGCGTCGCGGGTGATCGCGTTGTAGATGTCCGGCTCGCTTTCCGGGTCGAGGTTGATCACCTTGGCATAGCAGCCGCCTTCATAGTTGAACACGCCGTCGTCATCCCATCCGTGCTCGTCGTCGCCGATGAGTTTGCGTTTGGGGTCGGTCGAGAGTGTGGTCTTTCCTGTGCCGGAGAGGCCGAAGAAGATGGCGGTGGAAGTCTCGTCCATGTTGGTGTTGGCCGAGCAGTGCATCGATGCGATGCTCCGGAGCGGGTTGAAGTAGTTCATCATGGAGAACATGCCCTTCTTCATCTCGCCGCCGTACCAGGTGTT
>OFGR01000910.1_pt1 | contig 26646 bp, 22 predicted proteins | sample 1521811 | NCBI WGS metagenome assembly OFGR01 (sample SAMEA3504098, study PRJEB24116) | mouse gut metagenome | biome: mouse gut; feature: mouse-associated habitat; material: faeces | place: Denmark | collected 2011
AGTCAGCCACACAGCAAGCATGAAACATAACCTTAATTAAGTTGGATTATACTAGAAAACCTGCCGTATATCCTTGGGCGATATACAGCAGGTTATTATTATAATTTTTCTTCCAGGTCTTCCAATGACGCATACCCATAAAGGGAAGCCGTATTGGACATGATGATTTTCGCAAGGTTTTTATTCTCCGTAAGCAGCCTGGCAATGAACCTTCCATATAAATCCAGGGTCTGGTCCGAATAGGTGGACAGCTCCCCTCTTAAGTAAGTCTCATAGGAGGTGTTAAAAGGGGTATCCTCGCTGGTATGGATACTGCGGGCATTACCGGCAGCCTTGGGATACTCTTTTGCAAATTCCTCCATCCAGCCAACCTGGATCCTCACAATTTCCTCTATAATCTCCTTTTTCATCTCCGGGATTTCCGGGAAAGAACCCTTAAGCTGGGCGTACCGGACAGGCGCGGTGCTCTCCATCATCCGCCCATATTTTTCTGTGATCAGGTTCCACCCCCTATCCTGTGCCATATGGAAATCGCTGATATAGCTTTTTAGCATTTCCTTGGTCCACGCCTGGTACTGGCTCTTACGCATAATGGAAAAGGTGTTCCAGTCGTCCTGGCAGTCCGCCCTCCCGCCCTCGTTTTCCACCCTGTCAAAAGCCTCCCATTCCAGGGACACCAGCTCGTCTACCAAAGCGGCTTTGAAAGAATCCTCCCTGGGCTCCTTTTCCGGAATGCTCCGCAGGATATTGTCTGTATGGTGGTCCAGATAGTTGTCCTCCCCGCTGGTAAGTCCCTGCTTTTTCATTTCTGCAATGATCAGGGATACAATAAGCTCTATGGTCTGTGGAATCCGCCCATCCCCTGTGGGCAGCTCCACCAGTGCATTCAGGATTTCCCTGATCTGGGGCAGGACCCGCAGCCCGGCCATGCCCTTGTGCATCCATTTGTAAAAGGGGGCATAGGTACGGTTCAGCAGATACACCATCGCCATAGTATGCTTCATAAACTCTGAGAGGGCGATAGCAGCAGTAACTTTCTCCCCCCGCCCGAACATCCTGGAATAATTGTACTGTCCCGACTGGGCCATCAGCGCCGCCTCCCGGGCAATCTTTTTGATCCGTACATCCTCCGGGTAATAAGCCTGGATGCCCCTCCTGATCCTGGTGAACTCTCCCAGGCCGTCCCGGAAAACCCTGCCGTTTACAGCCGTAGCCAGCCGGTAGTCGCCCAAAACCAGCCACTGGCTGCGGGTGGTAGGCACATCCCGCAGGCCAATCAGCCCTTCATAAAAATCGCCGATGCGGAATACGCCCACTCTCTTTTGGGCTTTCAGGGTGGTGAAACGGGTAATCCCCATGTAAGTGGAGGGCAGCCCGTCATAGGCCCTTTGCAGCTCTTCCCCGATTTCGTCATATACCGTATCTGTCAGCCACAGGCAAAAGCCCGGGCCAAAGTCATGATCCCTGGATACCTGGTCATCAAAACCAAAGCACTCGGAGCCTTCCCCCACAAGCCCTACGGCGATTTCCTCCTCATAACCGGGAAATTTACTCTGTATCATCGGCCTGCCGTATTCCTCATAGAACGCCTGGCACAGTTCCATACCGCTGCCAAACTGCCTGTTTTTCACTGGAAGCTCCTTCATCTTCGCCGTCACCGCATTCAAATTCTGCAAGGTAATCTCATAAGCCTTGCTCTTTCCCACATTCCGCTCAATTTCTTTCAGGGCAAGCTGGTAATACCGCGCAGACTCTTCCAGATTTCCCGCCATATACTGGGCCTCCCCCATGGCGGAGAGGGCTCCGCTGTAATGGTAATCCTTATCCTCGTCCATCTCAAAAATAGAAAAGGCTTTCTCCAGATTATCAATGGCCTCCTGAAAGCGCCCCAGCTTTAACTGGGAAGCCGCCAGATTGGTAAAGGTCACCGCCATCTCAATTCTCGCCTCACTGTACAGGGAAACAATGGAAAGGGCACGTTCCAGGCAGTCACAGGCACTCTCAAAATCACCCATTTCCTGAAACAGAAGGCTCATATTATTGTAAAGGCTGGCATAACGGAAATCCTCCGCTGCAAGCTTTTGCCCATAAATCCCCTTTACCTCCTGATAATAAATCATGGATTCCCGCAAAAGCCCTGCCGCCCTGCAGGCGTTGGCTACATTCAGCAAAGTGGTTGCATAGGCCACAGACCCCTTAAGCCCCGCCTGCCCCATCAATTCCAGCACCTGCCTGCAGCAGGAAATAGACTTGTCAAACTCCCCCATTTCCCTGTAATGCCCGATCAGCTCGTTTATCAGTGTGATCAGGGATGAGGTATCCTGCTCCGCCGTAGCCTCCTGTATCCTGCCCAGCAAAAAGGCCTCCACCTGGTCCGCCTTATGCTGTGCAAACAATTCGTCAAGCTGCCCTAAAACCTCTTCAATCCTCATACTTTTCCGCCTCCATTTACTAATTTAAAAAATCCCAGATTTCCTCTTCCCGGCCCATTGCCTCCTCATAGCCATGCTGATAATAATCCATCAATACGCCCACGTCTGACTCGTTATTGCTGATAGCAAGCTTCGAAGGGCGCAGCACCAGGGCTTTTCCCTGCTTTTCCATCTCTTCTATATTCTTAAGGCACTGGTTATACTTTTGGGCGCGGCCTGCTACCGTCCGCACAAAGGCAGGGTATCTGTGGTATAAAAGCCTGATCATCAGCATATAAAAATGCCTGTATTTCTTGCGGTAATCAGACTTCCTGGTAAGGATTACCAGGATCTTTTCCCAGCCTTCCTCCAGCGCCTTGGCAATGGGAAGGGCATCCGCCATCCCCCCGTCCAGCATGGGAACATTGTCTATCCGGCTAATCCTGGAGATAAAGGGCATGGAATTTGCCGCCCGGCATATTTTCCAGAACTGGTCTTCCGATTCAAAATCCTTATGATAGACGCACTTCCCGGTGACACAGTCTGTGGTATTGATAATAAATTTTTTGGCTGAATCCGTAAAGGCCTGAAAATCAAAGGGTGCCAGCTTCTTTGGCACCACGTCAAAAAGATAATCCATATCAAAAAAAGTGCCTTTCCGGAAAAAAGTCGCCGGCCCCATATATTTTTTCTTTTCCAGGGGCTTGATCACTGCCTCTACCGCCCTGCCCTTCTGCCCTGACACATAATTCATGCCTGCATAGGCACCTGCGGAAACCGCCAGCACATTGGGCACTTCTATCCCCTTTTCCATAAAAAAATCCAGTACGCCGGCAGCAAAAACACTGCGCATCGCCCCGCCTTCAATCATAATTCCCATTTTTTTCATTGGTATCCGCCACCTTTACTTATCCGTACCACCAACTTATTGAAACAAACGCCGCATCGCCCCGCGGGGCCGGCTTATTGTAACAAACGCCGCATCGCTCCGCGGGCCGGCTTATTGTAATAAAATATGCTTACAGATTATTATACAGTATTCACTTTTTTTTTCAAGCATCACCCCGGGGCAATCTTTACATATTATATGGTAAAAGCACAAAAGGATTAATTTTATGTACTTTTCTATTGGTATTGTAATCATTGCATTGCTTGCTGTTTTCCTGTTTGCCAGAAAGCGCAGGCGGCAGGCAATAAAAAAGGTTTGTTCCATGACCTCCATAGAAAAATGCGAGCTTCTCAATTCTCTCATAGAGCCCTTTGGCTACTGCTATGATAAATGCCAGGATATCATTTCCTCCCGGAACGATGCCTGGCAGCGGGAAATCGGCTATACGGCGCTGTTTGACCGCGCCGCCGCACACTTTCATATGGTTTTTGACCATCTGCCGGTTTATTTCCCCTATCAGGGCAGGACCTGGCTGATCGAACTGTGGAAAGGCCAATATGGAATCAACACCGGAGGGGAAGTGGGCATTTATTATGCAGGCTCCCTGCTCACTGAGAAGGAGCTTCCCACTGCCCACTTTGACGCGGTAACAGACAGGGATATGCTCCCTGTAACCATGAAGCTGTTAAAAAACGGAAACACCCTTGCCAACATCTCCAGGAAGACCTGGTGGCTTACGGGCTTTTGTATGGGGCTGTTTTCCCAGCCCGGGCAGCTTTGCCTGGAGGTTTCCATCCACTTTCCTGACTGCGAGATGCTGCGGAGCTTCACCCAGGCCCTATGCCGGGAAGGGTTCCCAAAACAGGCGCTGCGCACCTGCGGGACCGTTGCCTACCTCCATTATGGCGGCGTCCAAAACCGGAAGTACAGCTTCTGCCAGCGTATCAGCCGCAAATGGGCGCAATTTACCAACCGGCTTTTCTGCCGGGTTTACCTGCGCATTACAGGCTGCTTCTGCCTTACCGTTGACCGGCTGCTATATTTGTACTATTTACTGCCCAGGGCTTTCCGCAGGATGTTAAGCCCCCGCAGGTTTGGCAGGCATAAATGTAAATGCAGGAAAAAACGCTGACCGCTGCCGGAAAAATTCCGGCTGTATGAAAGGAGAAACCCATGAGCTTTTATTCCCGTCTTTCCCGCGCCTTTGAAGGCGCCCCAAAGCTGCCCTTATCCCCCCGCAGCCGTTATGCCATCATCAGCGACTGCCATCGGGGCAAAGGCGATTCCAACGATAATTTTCTGAAAAACCAGAATTTATACTTTACTGCCCTGAACCATTATTATGCCCAGGGTTTCACCTATATTGAGCTGGGAGACGGGGATGAGCTGTGGGAAAACAGGAGAATGGGCCAGATTATTGAGATCCACAGTAATGTGTTCTGGCTCCTCTCCCTCTTCCACAGGCAGAACCGCCTGTATATGGTCTATGGCAACCATGATATGGCAAAGAAAAAGAAGAGCTATGGCAAAGCCTTCTGCTCTTCTTATTTCTGCACGGATACCCAAAGCTACCAGCCCCTTTTTCCCCATGTCACCTTCCATGAAGGGATCATCCTGGAAAGCGCCAGGGAAGATTACCGGCTGTATCTCACCCACGGCCATCAGGCGGATATTATGAATTCCACCTTCTGGAAGCTTACCCGCTTTTTGGTCCGTTATTTCTGGAAACCCCTGGAGCACTTCGGCGTCCTTGACCCCACCAGCGCAGCCAAAAACTATACCTGCAAGGACCGGATCGAACGCCGTCTGAGCGATTATGCCCAATCCCAGCGTATGCCTCTGATTGTAGGCCATACCCACAGGCCCCATCTTGACCCGGCAGCCCCTTATTATATGAACGCCGGGAGCTGTGTCCACCCCAGTTGTATCACCTGCCTGGAAATTGAAAAGGGAAAAATCACCCTGGTAAAGTGGACCCTCTCCGTAAAAAAGGACAGAACCCTTTATGTAGCCAGGGAAATACTCTCGGAAAGTATCCTCAATCCCCTGTTTCCCGGCCCATAAAGGAATAGGCCCATTCAGCCTTCCTTCCATGCAATCTCCTGCCCCCTGTCCCTGGTGCAGAGGCTAAAGCTGTAACCGCCCAGCTTATCCTGTTCTGCAAAATATGCCCAGGGTTCCACCCTTCCTTTTTCCAGCACCGCATTCCGCTCCCAGTCAATTTCAAAACCGGACAGGCCTCTGGCAATGCCAATCCCGGACAGCTTGCTATAGCTCTCCTTAACACTCCACATCCTGAAAAACCAGTCCTCCCGCTCTTCTTCGCAGCAAGCCTCCAGCCTTAGGTTATCCTCCCGGGTAAAAAAGCGCTCCGCCAGTCTTTTATAGCGCCAAAGGCCGGGCTGCCCAGATCCGTCCCTGGCCGCCTTTTTCTGGAGGTCTACCCCCACAGGCACATCTCCCACCGCACAACACACATATTCGCCGGAATGGGACAGGTTAAAATGAATCCCCGGGTACCCGGGCAGATAGGGCTTGCCCATGGTACCATATGCCACCTGGAAGGCGTCCCGGTCCCCAGCAGGCTCCCCCAGCTTTCGGCAGAGCGCATCGTGCAGCAAACAGCCCGCCGCCAGGGAACACATTTGCTGCTCTTTTCCCTTCATTTTCAAAAGCCGCTCCCTGCGCCCTGCTTCCACTTTGCCCAGAAGCCGGAAGAAGGCGTCTTCCTCCAAGTGGGAAAACACCTTCCTGTAGTAAACTGCAATCATGAGGTTGCCAGCGGGTTTTTGAAAAACTCCTGGAATTCTGTATACCCTTCCCGGGCAAGCTGTTCTTTCTGGAATTTTTTGTTTTTGTTCATACGGACTACCAGCACCTGCTTTCCTTCCTCCCGCTCTTTCTGTGCTCCGGCAATCACCCGGCTAAGCTCCTCGCCGGGAAGCCCCTTTTCAAGAAGGTATGCTTTCTTTACAGGCAGGGACGGCACCTGGAAGCCCCTTTCCAGGAGCAGCAGGATGATTCTCTCAAAGCCAATGGAAAAGCCGCAGGCAGGGACGTCCTTCCCTGTAATCCTGCCCACCATCTTATCATATCTGCCGCCGCCCCCGCAGCTTCCCCCAAACTCCGGCATGGCAACCTCAAAAATCGTTCCTGTGTAATAGGACATCCCCCGTACCAGGGTAGGGTCAAAAACCAAAGCAAATTCCGGGCTCTGGCTGGCACGGACACTGTTTATTATCTCCTGCAGGTTCTCCTTCACCTCACCGGGAAGGAACTCCCCCAGCGCCTGTGCCAGATATTCCAGCCCCTCCGGGGCTTTTTCCAGTTCCCGGAAGAGGGCTAAATACCGCTCCACGCTCTCTTTTGGAAAGCCCTTTTCCAGAAGCTCCGCCTCTACCCCCTCTATGCCGATTTTATCCATTTTATCCAGGGTGATAAATACACTGTCAAAGGAGGCTTCCTCAAAACCGCTGTAAGCCGCCATGGCCTTTAAAATACGCCTCTCGTTTATCCTCACCTGGAAATTACGGAAGCCCAGCTTCACCAGCGTTGTGGTCGCTGCCAGGATCAGCTCTATCTCTGCAAGGTTGGAGGGTTCCCCGAAAATATCTATATCGCATTGCATAAACTGGCGGTAACGTCCCCTCTGGGGCCTCTCCGCCCGCCATACATTCCCTATCTGGAGTGCCTTAAAGGGATTGGGCAGTTCATTGGCATGGTTGGAGTAAAAACGTACCAAAGGTACTGTCAGGTCATAGCGTAGCCCGCCGTCTACCAGGTCCTTCTCCGATTGGGCGGTTTCCAGATTCAGCTTTTCCCCTCTTTTGAGAATTTTAAAAACCAGCTTCTCATTTTCCCCGCCCTGTTTATTGGTCAGGTTATCTATATTTTCCACACAGGGCGTTTCAATGGAAGCAAAACCATACTTTCCATAGGTTTCCTTAATTACGCCAATCACGTAATCCCGGACCTGCATTTCCTCCGGAAGAATATCCTTCATTCCTGTAACCGGTTTTTTGCTAAGCGCCATCTCCTGCTCCTTTCTCCTGTTTGGTCCTTAAAAGTGTATCTATTTGTATTCTACAAACTCGCCGTATTCCTTCCAAATATTACATATCCAGGTTTTTCCCTGGTTGAAAATAACCTCGTTCCCGCCCTGGTCATAAAATTTGGCAGGGGTGGAGTCTCCCCCTTCCCGCTTCCAGGTTCCCTTGATGGCTTTCCCACCGGTAAAGACAATGGCATCGCCTTCCCCATGGACGCCGAAAGCAAGGTAATCATGGTCATCCCGCACTTCCCCATGGCAATACTGGAATATAATATTGGAAACCTGGATCTGGCTGCCGTCCATCTCATCTATCTGGGCTTCCCCATTTTGATACCTGTAATAAACTTTCTCCTGCTCATTATATTCAAAGAAAGGGTTATACGCCCCATAGCCGCCTTTGTTCCCGCTCTGGCCGCCAGGGTAAACCACTGTAGCATCCGGCATACTGGCGTATTGCTCCTCCGCCCTGGTACCTTCCTTGGCAAAGGTAAAGGGTGCCACATGCTGGCTGTCATAGTCCCAGTCATAGCCAAGGCGCTCCGCCGCTTTCAGCATCCCGTCAATAAATAGATACCCGGTAAATTCTTTTGCATACCCCGGGCGGCTTACCCTTTCAAAAGCCTCGTCAGCAGGTTTGTGGATGCCGCTGGTAGAGGCGCTGATATTCTGCACAGATTCCCTGTTGATCAGCTCTTCCACATAGGGCACTGCCAGCCCCCAGTTACAGTAAATGGCCTCATATCCCAGCGCCACGTACAGAAAATAATCACGGCTGCTTCTTACAGGGCCAATCCTCTCTAAGTCGTCAAAGTCTTCGAAAATTCCCATAAGCCTGGTAATCCGCCCTTCCACAGGGGCTTCATAAATAATGCTTGCCCTGGAAATGGCGTACTGGGGCATTGCCGGTGAATTGTTGGGAATCATTACCGCAATGGGACGCCTGTTGACCACTTTCTCGTCCTTCCACTCCCCGGTAAGGAAGCTTTGCATCTTCCCGTCCACAGCCTCCCTCTCCTCCGGTTCCGGCTCCTTAGGCTCTTCTTCCTGTTCCTGCCCAGTGCTGCCTGGCGGCTCCACCTTCTCTACCGTCACCTGTGGGATCTCCTCCGGCTTCTCCCCGCAGCCTGCCAGCCACATACAGCCCACAAGCCCAGCCATCGCTATTAATAATTTTCTCTTCATTTCCCTGTTACTCATTCCTTTCCATTTGTATTCTTCCCCTCTTCCCATAAGAAATTCCGTAATAATTTATGGCTACAAAAAAGGATTGTATTCTCTCTCATGCCCAATCGTAGTGGACTCCCCATGTCCCGGATATACTTTCACATCCTCCGGAAGAGCCAGCAGCTTCTCCCTCACAGAGCGCACCAGCGTCCCCATGCTCCCTGTAGGGAGGTCAGTCCTGCCTACAGACTCCTGGAATAAAGTATCTCCGCTGATCAATATTTTATCACTTTCAAAATAATAGCAGCAGCTCCCTTTGGTATGCCCGGGAGTGGCTACCAGCTTTAGGGAAATACCTGCAATGGTAATTTCTTCCCCATCCTTTAAATAAAAATCCGCTTTTACAGCACAGGGGCGCCCTGCCCCCTTGGAAACATTCACAGAGGCATTTTCGCATACTTCCTTTTCTTCCTCATAAGCGTACACCTTCGCCCCGGTAAGCTCCTTTAACGCCTCCAGCCCCCAGATATGGTCAAAATGCCCATGGGTCAGCAAAATGGCAGCTACCGTAAAGCCTTTGTTTTTCAACCCCTCAAAAATATAGTCTCCCTTGTCGGCGGGGTCAAAAACCAGCGCCTCCTTTTTTCCTTCCTCATATACAAAATAACAGTTTGTCTGGCACATGCCAAGGACAATCCTTCCAATTTTCAAATTTTCCATCTTCCTATCCCCACATACGGCAGCCCTGCCAAAATCCCCTGTGCCCAAACCCCACAGGCAGCCTATGGCAGGCTGTTCCTCCAGTTATTACTGTGTCCCGTTATCCGGTGGTCCTTTCAATATCCAGCACACTTTCTATGGAGCCAATTTTTTCTATTACATGGTTGAGCTCTTCCCGGTTGCTGATCTCAAAGGAAATTGCCAGAGTTGCCGTCCCCTGCTTGCTGGCCCTTGTGTTCATGGACAGAATATCAATATTCTTTTCTGTAAGCGCCCGGGTAACGTCCACCAATAACCCGTTCCTGTTATTGGCATATACCTTAATTTCCGCCAAATACTTTTCACTGCCGCCCTCTTCCGGCAGGTTTTCCCATTCTGCATCAATAAGCCTGATCCTCTCCTCCTCGGGAAGGTTTAACACGTTGATACAGTCTGTCCGGTGGACGGAAATCCCCCGCCCCCTGGTAACAAAGCCTACAATCTCATCCCCCGGCACAGGGGAGCAGCACTTGGAAAAGCGCACCGCCACATCATGGATCCCCCTTACGGTAATGCCGCTTTTGGATTTGATCTGCACGGGCCTTTTCACCAGCTCATTTTCTGCCACCGCTGCAAGCACTTCTTCGTTGGACATTTCCTTTTTATGCTTTTTCTCGTAGCTCTCCAGCATTTTATTGATGATCTGTCCTTCTTTTAAGCCCCCGTGGCCTACCGCCGCAAGCACGGAATCCCAATCCCGGAAGCCGTACTTTCGCATGATCACATCCATATATTCCGGCTTTAGCACTTCCGATGTGTCAATATTTTTCATTCTGCAATAATTCTGCAGAAGCTGGCCGCCTTTTACAATATTTTCTTCTTTAAACTCATTTTTAAACCATTGGTTGATTTTATTTTTCGCCTGGGTGCTTTTTACCAGATTCAGCCAGTCCCGGCTGGGGCCTTTGGAATTCTGGGAAGTCATAATCTCAATCCGGTCGCCGTTTTTGATTTCGTATTCAATAGTGACCAGCTTCCCGTTGACCCTTGCACCGATCATTTTGTTCCCCACTGCACTGTGGATGCTGTAGGCAAAGTCAATAGGCGTAGAACCTGCGGGAAGGTTTTTTACTTCCCCTGTGGGCGTAAAGCAGTACACACTGTCGGAAAAAAGGTCTAAATCACTTTTCAGCAGATTCATAAACTCCCGGTTGTCCGACATATCCTGCTGCCACTCCAGAATCTGGCGCAGCCAGGAGAGCTTTTCCTCCTCCGAGTCCTCAATCTTCTTGCCATCGGAGGCAACCTTATATTTCCAGTGGGCGGCAATCCCATATTCCGCCGCCTTGTGCATTTCGTAGGTACGTATCTGTATTTCAAAAGGCTGCCCGCTGCTGCCAATCAACGTGGTGTGCAGGGACTGGTACATATTCGCCTTGGGCATGGCAATATAATCCTTAAAACGTCCCGGTATGGGTTTATACATTTCATGGATCACCCCCAGGGCGGCATAGCAGTCCTTCACTGTATCCACAATAATACGCACCGCAAATAAATCATAGATCTGGTCGATGGTCTTGTTCTGGTTTTTCATTTTTTTGTAAATACTGAAAAAATGTTTCACCCGGCCATCAATCTGTGCCTTAATGCCGGCATTTTTGATATGGACACTGACCTCGTCCACAATATTTTGAATATATTTTTCCCGGACGCTTTTGCGCACGGCGATTTTGTCCACCAGGTCGTAGTAAGCTTCCGGCTCCAGATATTTTAATGATAAATCGTCCAGCTCCACCTTGATCTTGGAGATCCCCAGCCGCTGGGCGATAGGCGCATAGATTTCCATGGTCTCCCTGGCAATCCGGTGCTGCCCTTCAGGGCTTTTGTATTTCAGGGTCCTCATATTGTGAAGCCTGTCGGCAAGCTTGATAATAATCACCCGGATATCCCTGGCCATGGCAAGGAACATCTTCCGCAGGTTTTCCGCCTGCATCTCGAAACGGTCCAGCATCCGGTCGCCGTCCCCGTTTTCACTGGTAAATTTTAATTGCTCTAACTTGGTCACCCCGTCCACTAAAAGCGCCACGTCACTGCCAAACTGGCCTCCGATTTCCTCCTCTGTCATAATAGTATCTTCAATCACATCATGCAAAAGCCCTGCCGCAATCGTCTCCTTATCCATCTCCAGGTCCGCCAGCACAATTGCCACGCATAAAGGATGGATAATATAAGGCTCCCCGGATTTGCGTACCTGGTTTTCATGTGCCTTGGCTGCGAGAAGGTACGCTTTCTCTATCAACGTCGTATCATCGGACGGATGATATTTCTGAACACGCAAAATCAAATCCCTGTATAATTGCTCGGGACTTTGGAATTCCTGGATGGCCTCTATTCTGCCATCGTCAAAAAATACTTCATTTTTGGCCTGCTTTCTGTCTTTTTCTTCCGTCATCACATCACACCCTCAAATGTATCAGCTATTTTATGACTGTATTATGCACACTTGAAGCTATTATATATTTTTTTGCAGATTTCGTCAATGTAACTTTTTCCAGAATCATGGAAATCCATTTTCAGGGCAGGCTGCCCCGCGGGGCACACGTTGCGTAAGCAACAATTTCATCTGTGCGCCCCTGCGCATAAAAAAGGCGTGAAGCCTTTTGGTCCACAAAGACTTCACACCTTTTGCCCCATATAGTTACTGCTGGCCGTTTACTAACGGCGGTTTCTGGTAAAGCTTACGCTCAACAAATTTTTTTTCAAGGGCAAGCTGTTCCAGCACCGCATCATTATCCCCCCCTTGGGCTATCATTTCTAACCGCTCAATCAATTCAAGCTGGTCAAGGAGATAACAGTTTAATTCCTTCTCATTATTTGGCATACTTCTCACCACCCTTTACTGCCCCATTACAGCATCAACAGACTTTTTCAAATCCTTATTTACCCGTGCTTTTATTACATTAAGCCAGCTCACGGAGCGTGACGGCGTTTGTTGATACCATCATTATAGCCGAATTCCCTAAAAGTGTAAAGCCTCTGTGGATGTAAACTGGGAGGCGTACATCTGATAATAAAGCCCCTTCTTTTCCATCAGCCCCTCATGGCTTCCCCTCTCAGCAATCCGCCCGTCCATAACCACCAGGATCATATCCGCATTCCTAATGGTAGAAAGCCTGTGGGCGATCACAAAGCAGGTTTTATCCGCCATCAGCCTGCGCATGGCCTTTTGTATTTCCATCTCTGTGCGGGTATCCACATTAGAGGTGGCTTCGTCCAAAATCAGCATCCTGGCATCAGAAAGCATGGCCCGGGCAATGGTAAGGAGCTGGCGCTGTCCCTTGGAAATATGTACCCCGTTATCACTAAGCTGTGTCTGGAAGCCCTCCGGCAGTTTTTGGATATAAGAGTAGATCATAGCCGCCTTAGTGGCTTTCTCCACTTCCTCCATGGTAATCCCTTCCCTGCCGTATACCAGGTTTTCATATATGGTCCCCTGGAACAGCCAGGCATCCTGCAAAACCATGGTAAAGGCTCCCCGCAGGCTGTCCCTTGTAATCCCGTAAATATCCTTCCCGTCCAGGTAGATGCCCCCTTTGTCAATATCGTAGAAACGCATCAGCAGGTTGATCACCGTAGTTTTCCCCGCCCCTGTAGGCCCTACTATGGCAATCTGCTGCCCCGCGCTGGCATGAAAATCAAAGTCTGAGAGAATAGGGCGCTGGGGCTGATACCCAAAGGATACGTTCTTTAAAACCACATCCCCGTACACCTGTCCAAGTACCTGCGCCCCGGCACCGTCAGGTTTTTCCGGAAGCTCGTCAATCAGCCGGAAAACCCTCTCCGCCGCCGCAAAGGCAGACTGGAGCTCCCCGATGATATTCGCCGTCTCATTGATAGGCCCGGAAAACTTCCTGGAATACTGTACAAAGGATGAAATATCCCCCAGCCCGATTTTTCCGTTCAGATAGAGCAAAGAGCCGAACACACTGATAAGGGCAAGGGAAATATTGTTCATAAAGTTCACCGAAGGGCCCGCCAAAGTGCCATAGTACTCCGCTTTGGTGTTTGCCTCCACCGCCTCCTGGTTCTTCCGCCCAAAAGCCTCTATCACCTGCCCTTCCCTGCCGTATGCCCGGGTGGTCTTCTGGCCGTTTAGCATTTCCTCCACAAAGCCGTTCAGCTCCCCTAGCTTTTTGGACCTTGCCCGGAACAATGGCCGGGAACGGCCTGTAATGAATCTGGTAAGGAAAACCGTTGCGGGTATGGTGGCTGCAAAAATCAGCACCATTTCCGGGGCAATGGTGAGCATCATCACCAGGGAAAACAGTACCGTCACCACACTTTGCATCATCTGCAGGAAATCATTTGCCAGGGACTGGTTCACTGTATCAATATCATAAGTAATGACACTGATAATATCCCCGGTCTGGTACTGGTCGAAAAAGGACACCGGGAGCCGGGACATATTATCAAAAACATCCCGGCGCATCTGGCAGGTAGCCCTTTTGGTAAGCTGGATCATCATAAGGGACAGCAGATAGGATAAGAACGCGGAAACCACATACAAAGCTGCCATCCATCCTGCATAATAAAATACCCTTTGGAAATCCACGCCCCCTGCCCGGGTCCCTATGGCGTCAATGGCCAAGCCTGAGAGTTTCGGCCCTAAAAGGGAGAGGATATTGGATAACAGCATCAACAAAAATCCCGCCCCCAGCAACAGGCGGTATCTGCCAAGATATTGCCAGAGCCTGAACAATAAATATTTTTTCGGTGCTTTTTTCATGCTGTTGCCCCCTCCTTTGCCCCCATCTGCTGTTCATAAATCAGACGGTATTCCCGGCAGCTCTCCAGCAGCTCCTGGTGCGTGCCATATCCTGCGCATTCCCCCTCTTCCAGCACAAGGATATGCCCCGCGTTTAAAATGGAACTGACCCGCTGGGCCACAATCACAGAGGTAGTATCCTGGTAATGGGTGTGCAGCTCCTGTCTCAGCTTCGCATCCGTCCGGTAATCCAGGGCGGAGGAAGCGTCGTCCAAAACCAAAATCCGGGGCTTTCCCGCCAGGGCACGGGCAATCATGATCCGCTGTTTCTGCCCGCCGCTTAAATTATTTCCCCGGACGGCAACCCCGGCACCCATACCGCCTTCCTTTTCTTGGATAAATTCCGCCGCCTGGGCATGGATTGCTGCCTGGTAGGCCTCCCCCTTTGGCAGGTCCCTGAAAAAATCAATATTTTCCTCTATGGATGCCGCCATCAGGAAATCATTCTGCAAGACAACGCCAAATTTCCTGCGCAGCTCTTCCTGGGGGATCCTGTCCACTCTCTGCCCGTCCACCCATATGCTTCCCTCATCAGGGTCGTAAAAACGCAGAAGCAGATTCACAATGGTGCTTTTCCCGCTTCCCGTAGCGCCAATGATTCCCAGGCTCTCCCCCCTTTTTAGCCCAAAGCTGATATGGGAAAGATGTTTCCCCTTTTGATTATAGGAAAAGGACACATCCCGGAACTCCACATGGTAAGGGGAAGATGCCGTTTCCCCATATCCCGGTGCATCCGGCGCCTGCCCAACGCCCATTTGCTCCGGCGCATCCAGGACCTCCATAATGCGTCTGGCAGATGCCATTCCTTTGGAACACATGATGAAAATCTTGGTAATGCCCAGCATGGCGTTGAGAATAATGGTAAAGTAACTCAAAAAGGCAATGATGGCACCTGGGCCTGATTCCCCCTCCTGCACCAGCCACGCCCCTACCAGGATAACCGCCGTAAGCCCCATATTCAGCGCCAGGGTGGTGGCAGGGTTGCTAAAGGACGTAATCCTGCCCGCCTTTTGTTCCACTTGGGCAAGCTCTTCATTTACTTCCCCGTACCGCCGCTTCTCATAATCCGTCCTGGAAAGGGCACGTATTACCCTTACACCTGTAATATTTTCCTGGAGGACCCGCACCATTTTATCCAGCACCCTCTGCTGTTTTTCATAAACCGGGACGCTCTTTGCAGTCACAAGCCACACAATTAATATAATCACCGGAAGCGCCGCCGCCAGTACCAGGGTCAGCTTGGGCTCCATGGCCATGGTGACCATAATGCCGCCAATCAGAAGGATTGGCCCCCGCACCCCAAGGCGCTGCATCCGGGCAAGCATCCGGTTCACATTGTAGGTATCCGAGGTGAGCCTGGATACTGCCGAGGATATGGTAAAACCGTCCATCTGCCTGGCGCTTAAATAGCTGGTTTTTGAAAAAAGGTCATGGCGGAGCTTCCTGGCCATCCCCCCTGCCGACACCTCCGCCATACGGTTTGCCGTCACATTAGTGGCTACGGAGCAAACGGCACACAGGATCATAATGCCGCCCCAGAAAAGGATCAGCCTCTCCTGCCCGGTAGGCACAATGTCATCAATGATCTTTGCAAGCAAAGAAGGAATGAACAGATCCATCATTGCCGCTGCAAATTTTAAAAACAGTGTAAGCAGCATATATGCGGCATACGGCTTTGCATATTTTAATATCCCCTTCATCTTATCCCCCTGAAATAAAACGCCCCTGGCCTTAGCCTGTAAATTCCTGGAAATCCTGTCCCTGCGCACAAAAACAGGCATGCTATTTTTATTTTAGCATACCTGTTTCTTAAATTGAAACCCGGAAAATTACTTTTCCTTTGGGCCTTTCCTTACATCATGCCGCCCATTCCGCCTCCTGCGGGCATAGCGGGTGTTTCTTCCTTGATGTTAGCAACAACGGATTCTGTGGTAAGAAGCGTGGAGGCAACGCTGGTTGCATTCTGCAATGCGCTTCTTGTAACCTTTGCAGGGTCAAGGATGCCTGCGTCTACCATGTTCACATATTCTTCTTTCAGAACGTCAAAGCCTACGCCTGCCTCGGACTCACGTACCTTATTAATGATTACGCTGCCTTCAAGCCCTGCGTTTGCGGCAATGTGGAACAAAGGAGATTCCAATGCCTTTAATACAAGCTGTGCCCCTGTCTTCTCGTCACCTGCCAGGGTTCCTGCCAGCTTATCTACCTCTTTGGCTGCATGGATATAAGCTGCACCGCCGCCGCAGATAATGCCTTCTTCCACTGCTGCCCTGGTAGCTGCAAGGGCATCTTCCATACGGAGTTTTGCTTCCTTCATCTCTGTCTCGGTAGCTGCGCCTACGCGGATTACCGCTACGCCGCCTGCCAGTTTTGCAAGGCGCTCCTGTAATTTTTCTTTATCAAAGTCAGAGGTGGTTTCCTCAATCTGTCCCTTAATCTGGTTAATCCTTGCGGAGATTGCATCCTTGTCGCCTTCGCCGTCAACGATAACGGTATTTTCCTTCTGGACTTTAACGGATTTTGCACGCCCTAACTGATCCAGTGTGGTTTCCTTTAAGTCAAGGCCGAGCTCCTCGCTGATCACCTGTCCTCCTGTAAGGATTGCAATATCCTCCAGCATTGCTTTTCTTCTGTCGCCATAGCCAGGTGCTTTCACAGCCACTACGTTGAAGGTCCCGCGGAGTTTGTTTACGATCAGGGTGGTGAGCGCTTCGCCTTCCACATCCTCTGCAATGATCAGCAGCTTTGCGCCGGACTGTACTACCTGCTCAAGGAGGGGAAGGATTTCCTGGATATTGGCAATCTTCTTATCTGTGATCAGGATATAGGGATTTTCAAGGACTGCTTCCATCTTATCCATATCAGTAGCCATATATGCGGAAATATATCCTCTGTCAAACTGCATACCTTCCACCAGGTCAAGCTCTGTAAGCATGGTCTTGCTTTCCTCAATGGTGATCACGCCGTCGCCGGATACCTTTTCCATAGCGTCCGCTACAAGCTGCCCTACTTCATCATCCCCTGCAGAGATTGCTGCCACCCTTGCGATATGCTCTTTCCCGTTTACCTTAGAGCTCATCTTCTCAATGGCTTCCACTGCGCAGTCGGTAGCTTTCTTCATACCTTTTCTTAAAATAATGGGGTTTGCCCCAGCAGCCAGGTTCTTCATTCCTGCGTTTACCATAGCCTGCGCCAATACGGTAGCGGTGGTCGTCCCGTCCCCTGCCACGTCATTGGTCTTGGTAGCTACTTCCTTTACAAGCTGTGCGCCCATATTCTCAAAAGCGTCTTCCAGTTCGATTTCCTTGGCGATGGTCACACCGTCGTTGGTAATCAGGGGAGCGCCAAAGGATTTGTCCAGAACTACATTCCTTCCTTTGGGGCCTAAGGTCACCCTAACGGTATCTGCCAACTGATTTACACCTGATTCCAGCGCTGCCCGCGCTTCTGCTCCGTATTTAATTTCCTTTGCCATGATCTTCATGCCTCCTAAATTCTTAATCTGTCTGCTCTTTTAATAGAAAATACACTCTTTAAACCGCTTACTGAAGTACTGCCAGAATATCGTTCTGTTTTACAATAATGTACTCTTCTTCTTCAATCTTAACATCTGTGCCTGCGTATTTGGAATAAATTACCTGGTCGCCAACTTTGACTTCCATCTTTACTTCCTTGCCGTCTACCACGCCGCCAGGCCCTACTGCAATCACTTCTGCCTGCTGGGGTTTTTCTTTATTCTGTCCCGGCAGTACGATTCCAGACTTGGTGGTCTCTTCCGCCTCTAACTGCTTCAATACAACTCTGTCCGCTAATGGTACTAACTTCATTTTAATTGCCTCCTTTATTTTAGTTCATTTGTCTTCTTTTTACCCTGTTAGCACTCTTTCATATTGAGTGCTAATCACTAAACCATATATTAATTTTATATGCTTTTCTTTGCAAACGCTGTTACAGCCATATTTTTTTTTATATCTTCTATTTTCTCCTGTTTTCTTTATTTTACTCTCGTTTTCTCACTTTCGTGGTAAAAATTGGATTTAATAAATAGTTTAGAAATTCAAAAGAAAGCTTTTACATTCTTAACAAACGCTGCTCAGTTACTTTTCAACTAAATCCTCTACCGAAGCGCTCCTGTGGCTCTGTTTCTAGTCCCTGCCCTTTCGTTTCCGCAACCACTTCCCGGGCAATTTCAATACCGCTCTTTCCCGCAAGATAAGCAGGTTCCCCGTTTTCCATCCGCTTGCTCACAGAACTAGTTTCACAAAGTCATTTCCAGGTATATGGCAAGCATTCACTGCATAATCAAAAGCATCGCCAAGTACCTGCTGCACCTTACTCAGATATATTTCTTGGTATGCGCGGGTCATCGTTTTTAATGCCTCCTCTCATAATATCCTGAATATACAGGCCATCGCCTTCCTCTACAACCATATGGAGTTTGGGAGTCATTGTAAAAAAGAAAGCCTCCCAAAAGCACTGCTTTACCAATAAAACCGCACTTTAAGGAAGCTTTCCAGGATCTGCCGCCCCTGCCTGCCAGATGGCGCTTAGCCTTTCGCCGAAATGCCCTTTTCAAGCCGCTGCCGGTAGCCGGGGGCATTTTTCACTTCAAATTTGTTATTAAACATCTCATATTCCGCATCTGAGAGCCTATCCTCAATGGTCTCCTCAATGTTGGTCTTGCATACTACGCCAACCGCCACCGAAGGCGCCAGGATAGGGTCTTCGTATGTAAGGCACCGTTCCTGTACCCTCGCCGCGAAGCTTTCCGCCTCCCCTTCCTCCGCCATGGGGATCAGCACGCCGAACACATCCCCGTCAATCCTGCCTGTGAGATAATCAGGCTTGGCTTCTTCCTTTAGGATATCGGCCACAATCCGTATCAGCCGGTCACTCTCCTCATCACCAAAATGATCGTTGGCAAACTTCCAGTCATTGATGTTTACATTCACCACCCCCACGGGAACCACCTCGGAGCGGTCTATGGCTTTCATTTTTTCCTCGAAGTAAATCTTGTTCAGTACCCCTGTAAGGATGTCCTCCCGCTCGTTCTGGGAGCTTTTGTGGTTCTTGTCCTCAAGCTGTTTTTCAAGCTCCTCCACATAAATACTGCTCTCCCGGTGGAAATACACTTCCGTACCCAGCCTTGCCAGGAGCGTTACCGTCCCGTCCACAAAGTCGTTGATCAGCTTTTCATCCCTGTTTTGGTTCAGCACCTGGATATAAAGATGCCCCACTGTCCTCTCCTGCACCCGTATCTTTCTTCCCGGTGCGTTCACCACATCCGGGTGGAAGCCCAGAAAGCCGTCACCTATGGCTATCTCCTTCTCCCCATGGCGGTCAGTAAGAAGGATGTTGATTTCCAGCATCTCCGCCAGTGTTGTCAGATGCTTCCTGATCATTTCCATCTCAAAGAGATTGGCCAGGGAATAATTCCTGATATTGTCCTTAATTCTTTTATCGTAAGGTATCGCATGGTAGCCCATAATAATCCTCCATTCTTGCTCAGTCCGCGAATTTGGGCGCCAGCCCAAATCTGCCCTGTGAAAAATTAATTTCCACAGTAACCCCCCAAATATTTTTCTATAAGTATACCTTTTTCAATGTTGTTTCGCAAGTGTTCCCGTCACACTTTTTTCCGGTAAGTTAAATTCTCATTCAGCTTACAGTACTGGCCGGTTTTATTATAGGAATCCATCAGGTGCCCATCTATAGGTTCCGCCGAAATGATCTCCACATTTCCCCTCCGCAATACTTTGTTTTCTTTCTGGGAAAGCTGCTTTTCCCTGCCCTTTTTCCCTGTAGAATGTTCCCTTTTGTCTGTAAGGGCGCTGAAAGCATCCTTCTGTTTTTTGAACCGCTTCTGGGCAGCGCCTGCTGCCCTTTTGATTTTCTCCTTGATGCTTACCCATTTGTTTACAAAATAAGCAGGAAGAAGCTGCCGGATCCCAAAAGGGGCTGTATTGGCTCCCGCTGCCGCCCGGGCACTCTCTTCCCCCTGTTCTTCTTTCCCCAATGCTTCCCACATTTTACTGAAAGACCCGTATTTACCAAAAATGCCTTTCCCGCGCTTTTCTACAGGGCTTTCGGCCTGTTTTGGGCCTGCTTCCCCATAAGCAGCGCTTGCCTGCTCCCTGGAAAACGTCCCTTTCTGCGCCTCCTGGTGGGAGCCGCTGTTTTTTGCCCCTGCCGCCGGGGGATCCTGCTGTTTTTGTCCCTCCTCATGGAGGCTTTTGGTAATGTGGTGGGTATGGGAATTCCGGTACCCCAAGCCGGATTGGGAATGATAATCGTTTCTTATCTGCATACAGCCAACTCCTTTTTTGCTTTTCGTCCTGCCGCCAGAAACAGCGCAGACATGTTATTCCACTACCGTAAGGTAACTGCTTACCGCATAAACTGTCTGCCCGTTTAAGTCAAGCTTAGACCAGCCATTGTCCCCGATTGCGGTCCTTGTGAGCACTTCCCCGTTATGCAAAAGCCCTACTATGGTATCAGGGTTTGCCGTCCCCGGCTCTGTCCTGAGATTGGTTTCGATTTTGGCAGTTACCCTGTCATTTACCGGTGTATACAAAGGCCCCTGGGGCGGCGCCTGCTGCCCGGTATCTTCCATATCCGTGGTCAGGTAATTGGTTACCGCATATAATGTCTGGCCATTGTAAACCAGCCTTGACCAGCCGTTATGCCCGATCCCCGTCCTTACTGCCGTATCCCCATGTACAAGCTTCCCCACAATAGATCCGTCATTTAAAGTGCTGGGCTCTGAACGCAGGTTGGTTTCCTGTTTGGCTGTCACCGTTTCGTTTACTTCCGTAAAAATAATCCCTACCTCGGGATTGGCCTGCACTGTCTGTGCAGGTGTCCCGTCTTTGGCACTGGCTTCTTCCGTGTAGCCAAAATAGGCGATATTTACATCCGTCTTCCCGGGAATGCCATCCACCGTCCCCTGGCTGGTATACTGCCACATGGCGTGGGTCCCCAGGTAACTGGAGCTGGCGCTCTGGGGATAAGGCTGGTCCGGGTACTGGGCCACCCATATTTTGTATTTGCTTTCAAGGGCCTTGGTGTCCCACTGGGCACTGCCCTCCAGTTCCCCTTTGGCCGCATAAAACATGGGGGTATAGCCCGCCGCCGCAATTTCATCCAGAAAAGCGCATGCCAGGCTGGTCCTTGCCGCCAGGTCCATGCCATACTGCCTGCTGTCCGGCGAACCGAAATCCTCACAATTATAGGCCACCGGGTAGGTGATCTTATACCTGGCAATGATTTCTTTGGTAAAAGCAGCCTCCGCCTTTGCTTCTTCCACAGTAACCGCCGAGGAAAAGAAATATGCCCCCAGTTTGATCCCTGCTGCCTGCGCCTCCTGCAGGTTGTACCTGGCAGTGGGGTCTTCAAAAATTTCCCCGGTGGATTTGGCCCGGTAGCCCACCCGCACCATGGCAAAGGCAACCCCGGATTCCTTCACCTTCTTCCAGTCAATGGTCCCCTGATACTTGGAAACGTCAATTCCCATGGTAATCCCGGAAACTTCATTCTCACCCACAGAAGATACTGTCACCTGTGCACCACTGCCCTGGTTGCCCGATGGGCCAGGCCCCTGGGGATCCTGGGCATCGTCCAGCGCCCCTACAGGAACTTCCTCCTGCTCCGGGGCTGCCCCGGCTATCCCTTGTGCCTGCTCCCCTTCCTGCCCGGCAAGGTTTTCTTCCGGCCCTGCCGCAAGGCCATCCTCCCCTTCCTTTGGGGGCTGGCCGGAAAGGTCCCCCGGCTCCTTGCCCCCAGGCTCTCCGGCATCCGGCACAGCCTCCGTCCCCTGAAGGGAAAGCTGGGCTTCTACTGCCTGCCGTTTCTCCCTGCTGCTTTTAACAAAAATCACAAGGGCAATTATCAGCGTGATTACTGCCAGCGCCCCAATAGCACCTAGCGCCGCCAGCAGTTTTTTATTGATATCCGGTTCCTGGTAATTTTCTTTCTTCATAATGTATCCTCCCTGTGGGCAGCTACTTACATTATAAAGCATCATCCGGGGAAATTCTATGAAATTTTCGTAAAAAAACCATTTTCCGTTTACAGCAACTTCCAAAGAGCCTTTACCGTCAGTCACTCTCCGCCATCCGGTAGCCAATACCGATCTCCGTAAAAACATATTCCGGGACGGCAGGGTTTTTCTCTATTTTCCGCCGGATATTTGCCATGTTTACACGAAGGATCTGGTTGTTGCCGTCCGTATAGGGTCCCCATATTTTTTCCATAATATAAGTATAGGTAAGCACCTTGCCGGAATTTTTCGCCAGCAGGGTCAGGAGCTTGTATTCTATCTGGGTAAGGTGGATCATTTCATCCCCCAGTGTAACTACATGGTTCTCAAAGCTGATGGCCAGGTTTTTATAATGGTATGGTTTCTGGTAAATGGAAGACACATCCTGCATCTGGCTGCTGTGGCGCAGGGAGGTGCGGATCCTGGCAAGCAGCTCAACAGTGCTGAAGGGCTTGGTGATATAGTCATCCGCCCCGCTATCCAAAGCCCGTGCTTTTTCATGCTCGTCGCTGCGGGCGGAAATCACAATCACCGGGACCGCCGTCCAGGTGCGCAGCTTTTCTATCACATTCATCCCGTCCATGTCAGGAAGCCCTAAATCCAGCAGGACCAGCTCCGGGCAAAGGGAGGCAGCAAGATGCAGCCCTTCCTCCCCGTTTGCCGCAGTGGTAATCTTGTAATTCTGGTTTTTCAATGTAGTGGAAATAAAAGAACGGATATTCTCCTCGTCTTCAATTAACAGAATGCTTTTCCTTGCAATATTTTTATTCATACAGCACCAGTTCCTTTCATTCCTTTTTCGGTGTATTTCCCCATTCCATGGGCAGGGTGAAGGTAAAAGCACACCCCTCCTGATGGTTCCTGGCAAATATAAATCCGTTGTGGGCGGTAATGATGGTTTTGCAGATGGAAAGCCCAATGCCCATACCCCTGTGCCCGTCCAGGGCGCTTTCCGTGGTATAGCCGGAACCGTCAAATATGGTTTCCAGCCTCTCCGGCGCAATGCCCACCCCATAATCCCTGACACAGAAGGCGATGTATTTTTCCTCACAGGAAATGGTAAGCTCCACAGGGCGGGAACTGCCGGAATGGACCAGGGCATTTTCCAGAAGGTTAACAATCACCTGTTCCACCAGCATGGCGTCCATGGGGATCATCAGAAACTCCTCCGGGGCCTGCACCTCCACAGCCGCCTTTGGGTAGCGTTTGTGGAAGCGCATCACCGCCTCTGCCGCCACCTCCTCCACAGACTCCAGGGAGGTGGCAATTTTCATGGAATTCTCATGGATCCTGGTAACGGAAAGGAGATTTTCCACCATATTAAGAAGCCAGTGGGAATCCTCCCGGATGTGGCTTACCAGCTTTAATTTTTCTTCTTCCCTTAAATCTCTGTAATTGTCTATATAAGCGGAACTACTCCCGATAATTCCCGTTAAGGGGGTGCGCAGGTCGTGGGAGACGGAACGCAGCAGGTTCGCCCGCATTTTTTCTTTTTCCGCCTCCATAAGCAGCTTTTCCCGCTCTATCAGCGCGTCCGCCTGTTCCTTGATCCTGGTGGTCATGGTACTTACCACCAGGGCAATGGCCAGGGTAAATACAAAGGTCACCGGATAGCCCGTAAGGGTAAAGTTCACCTGGAAGTAAGGATAAGTAAAAAGATAGTTGATGCCTGCCACGCTTGCCAGGGAGGCGGCAATCCCATAAAGATAGCCGTTGGTAAAACGTGCCGTAAGCACCAGGGCCGTAATATATGCCAGCGCAATGTTGGCTGAATTTTCAGGGACGGTATTGAAAAACCAGAAAGAAATCAGGGTTGCCGCCGCCAGGAACAAGGCTGTAAGCGCCATATCCCTGGCCACTGCCATTTTTTTACGCCTGGTAGGGAACCTGCCCTTTTGGCGCACTTTCCAGGGCCTAAGCCCAGACAAAAAATTACCCATTCTACCCTCCCCTTTCAGGCATCTAATTTCATATGGGGCAGGTTCCAGCGGTAATGGGCTGCCAGGAAACGGATCAGCACCACAAGCGCGGAAGAAACCACCATGGCAGGAATCTGCCCAAACAGCCTGTAAATCCAGACACAGCTTACTGCCCCGGCCACGGAAGCGCAGGCATATACATGCTTTACAAAAATATAAGGGGGGATACCTGCCATCATATCCCGCAATATCCCGCCCCCAACCCCTGTAAGGGTTCCCAGGAAAGTCAGCAAAAAGGTGTTTTCCAGGTACCCGCTGGCAATTCCGGTGGTAACCCCTACCACGGTAAATATTCCCAGCCCCAGAGAGTCCATGGCAAGCATAATCTTTTCGTACCAAAGCCCGGCCTTTCCCTTTAGCAGGTTTCTCCTGAAATACAGCACAAGGAACACCCCCAGGGAGGCAAGCACGGCAACAGATACGTATACCGGCTTTGTCAGTGCCCCGGGTACCTTTCCAAGAATCACATCCCGGGCCATGCCGCCCCCTACGGCTGTGACTACCCCCAGCACACAGACCCCGAAGATATCCATTCCCCGGTGGATCCCCACCATCGCCCCTGACGCCGCAAAGGCAATAGTACCTGCCATTTCTATACAAAATACGATAAAAGCCTGTATATCCATTATACCAATCCCCCTCCGAATACACTGTATTATACCGCAAAAAAAGAACCTGTCAATATTCCTTGGGGTTCCCTGGGGATAACAGGCAGCAGCCCCCAGAAAGCCTGCCCCCGCTTTCCGGCAAAAGCTATAATTGACAGCCCCTGCCACAACCCTTATAATAAGAATCACCTGTGATTTTTTGAAAATATTTTACCACTAAAAGGAGTGCAGTATTATGAAAACAAGAGAAAAATTCGGCAGCAGGCTGGGGTTTATCCTTGTGTCGGCAGGCTGCGCCATCGGGCTTGGGAATGTATGGAAATTTCCCTATATGACAGGAAAGTACGGAGGGGCGGCTTTTATCCTCATCTACCTTGCCTTTCTTGTCCTGATGGGCTGGCCTATTATGGTATGCGAATTTGCCGTAGGGCGGGGCAGCCAGAAGAGCTGCGCCGCTTCTTTTAAAGTCCTGGAGCCGGAAGGGGCCCGCTGGCACCACTACGGCTGGTTCGGTATGGCAGGAAATTACCTGCTGATGATGTTTTATACTATGGTAGCCGGGTGGATGATGTTTTATTGCTTCCGCTGCGCCAGGGGCGACTTTGCCGGCACATCCGCCGATGCCCAGATGGTGGCGGCAAAATTTAACGAAATGCTTTCTTCCCCGGGCACTTTGATTTTCTGGATGGTGGCGGCCGTTCTTTTATCCTTTGGGATCTGTGCACTGGGCGTGCAAAAAGGCGTGGAACGGATTACCAAGATCATGATGCTTGCCCTTCTTTTCCTGATTGTAGTACTTGCTGTCCATTCCATCCGCCTGCCGGGCGCTATGGAAGGGGTCAGGTTCTACCTGATACCTGATTTCCAGAAAATGAAAGAAAACGGCATTGGGGATGTGGTTTTCGGTGCCATGTCCCAGGCATTTTTCACCTTAAGCCTTGGCATTGGTGCCATGGCGATTTTCGGCAGCTACCTTGGCAGGGACCGCTCCCTGACCGGGGAGGCCATGAGCATTGGTATTTTGGACACCTTCGTGGCATTAATGGCCGGGCTTATCATTATTCCCGCCTGTTTTGCCTTTGGGGTGGAGCCGGACGCAGGCCCTTCCCTGATCTTCATCACCCTGCCCCAGATTTTTAACCAGATGGCCGGGGGCAGGATCTGGGGAACCCTGTTTTTCCTGTTCTTATCCTTTGCGGCGCTCTCTACGGTAATCGCCGTTTTTGAAAATATTATTTCCTTTGCCATTGACCTTTTCGGCGTATCCCGCCCTAAGGCTGTGTGCATAAATATTATACTGGTGATCCTGCTCTCCCTTCCCGCCGTCCTTGGCTTTAATGTGCTCTCCGGCATCCAGCCCCTGGGCGCGGGAACCGGCATTATGGACCTGGAGGATTTCCTGGTGTCAAACAACCTGCTTCCCTTAGGCTCTTTGGTATACCTTATGTTCTGCACCCAGAAAAGAGGCTGGGGCTGGGATAAATTTATTGCAGAGGCCAATATGGGAAAGGGCAGGAAATTCCCGGTGTTCCTGCGGGGCTATATGACCTTCGTGATACCAGTACTTATTGTGGTAATTTATCTAAAAGGCTACTGGGATATGTTTGCTCCCAGGGCAGCGGCTGAAAATAATCCCCTGCTGCTGGCCGGATGGATGCTGGTGGCGGCGGCCTTCCGCATCATCCGAAAGTATGTCCTCACCCCTATACGCGCCGCTATGGGAACCCTTCAGAACAGCTCGGAGCGCATTCGCGGCGTGGTGGGAGAGGTCCGCCAGCGCACGCGGGATTCCAACGGCAATGTGCAGAACCTCTCCGGCCTGACGGAGCAGCTCTCCGCCGCGCTGGAGGAAATCGCGGGAAGCACGGCCTCCATCCGGGCCAGCGCCGCCGGTACCCAGGGGGACGCCCAGGGGATGGCCGAGGAATGCTCCGCCATTACGGCCTATTCCGCCAACATGCGGGCCCGGGCCGAGGAGATGG
>OFGR01000915.1_pt1 | contig 26605 bp, 20 predicted proteins | sample 1521811 | NCBI WGS metagenome assembly OFGR01 (sample SAMEA3504098, study PRJEB24116) | mouse gut metagenome | biome: mouse gut; feature: mouse-associated habitat; material: faeces | place: Denmark | collected 2011
ATCCCTGCTCCTACTCCCGCCTCTGCTGCTGTCGCCTCTGTCAACAAAATGCCCATTTGCAATTCCTCCTAAAATCCTTGACTTTTTCCTCTGAAAATACTCTCTTACCAATAATACACAACTTTAGGCCATAAGACAAGCCCTATTTCACACATCCTCAAAGAAATTGCGTTACGGTTTACTCCCAATGTGATTCCGCCAAACCGCAGCCCGCTCCCGGAAGGATGCCCGGTCATCAGATGTCCTGACTCTCCTGCCCCATGCTCATCCCCTCCAGTTTCCGTCTCTTGTACACCGCAAAGTTCCCGGCATCCAAGGCATCCCTGATTTCTTCCATCATCGTATTGTAAAAATACAGATTATGCAGTACGCACAGACGCATCCCCAGCATCTCTTTTGCTTTTAACAGATGGCGGATATACGCGCGGCTGTAGGTACGGCAGGCCGGACACTGGCAGTTTTCTTCGATCGGACGCGTGTCTGTCTCGTACTGCTTGTTAAACAGGTTCAGCTTTCCATGACCGGTATATACATGCCCGTGCCTGCCGTTTCGCGACGGGTATACGCAGTCAAAGAAGTCCACGCCGCGTTCCACGCTTTCCAGAATATTTTCCGGCGTGCCGACACCCATTAAATATACCGGCTTATCCACTGGCAGATGCGGCACGGTAACCTCCAGCACATGGTACATTTCTTCGTGCGTCTCGCCAACGGCAAGCCCGCCGATGGCATAGCCGTCCAGCTCCATCTCGGAAATACGTTTTGCATGGTCCACGCGGATATCGTCAAAAACCGCTCCCTGGTTAATGGCAAACAGCAGCTGGTTTGGATTAATCGCCGATTCCAGGCTGTTTAAACGGGCCATTTCGTCTTTACACCGTTTCAGCCAGCGCGTCGTGCGGTCTACCGAATTCTGGACATACGTGCGGTCTGCACGGCTGGACGGGCATTCGTCAAATGCCATAGCAATGGTCGATGCCAGGTTGGACTGAATCTGCATGCTCTGCTCCGGCCCCATAAAAATATTGCGCCCGTCTACATGGGAACGGAAATAAACGCCTTCCTCTTTGATTTTGCGGAGGTCTGCCAGCGAAAACACCTGAAACCCGCCGGAATCGGTCAGTATCGGCCGCTCCCATGCCATAAATTTATGCAGTCCGCCCAGTTTTTTTATCAGCATATCCCCCGGGCGCACATGCAGGTGGTAGGTATTGGACAGCTCCACCTGCGTGCCGATGCTCATCAAATCTTCGGTGGACACGGCACCTTTAATTGCCCCGCAGGTTCCTACGTTCATAAATACCGGGGTCTGGATATCCCCATGCACCGTATGCAGGACGCCGCGCTTTGCCCTGCCTTCTTTTCTGATTAATTCATACATATTATTTATTCTTATTTACAATCCTTGTCTCATATTTTCCGGTTGCAGTTTCGAGAAACCGCACAAACAGCGATACCTTATTTTCCTGATTCAGGTTTGACCATACACAGTCGGTAAACGCATCAATGTCGCCTGAAATGCTAACACGCACCGGCTCGCCCTCAAAGCTTGGCAGCGGCTCCCCGTCTCCTTTGTATGTATGGATAAAATGGCCTTCCCCGGCCACCGGGCTTTCATAGGCAAAGGTATAGCGGCAGCAGGACTCCGGCCTGCCCTGATTGCTCTTTAAAATGGACATCGCATAGTGAAACCTGCCGTGCTCGAGATGCATAATGCCGGATATGCGCGGCGTATAATTCGGTGCATCCGGCTCAAAGGTCCGCGTGCGCAGCGCCTGCTCAAAGGTCTGCTGCTGGTCCATCAGCTCATAAATGGTGTCTGTCTGGTCTCCGTTTGTAAGAATCGTCTTGTTGCCGAGCACGCGTACCGGAGCATAAATAACCAGGCTCGGGTCGCTTAATTTTGCCGGGTCATAAGCCTTTGTGCGGATGCCTTCGCCATCTCTTACAAAAATGCGGTTGCGGCTGTTTACACTGCGGCCCATAATAAAATAAGCACAAACCGCATAAGCACTGTCCGGGGACAGTCCGATAATAATGCCCCGGCCCGGGTACGGATTGCTGTTCAGCTGGCTTTCCAGTGATGTGAGTTCCATGTTGAATTCCTCCTGCATTCGTTTTTTTCTTTCTGTATCTGAATTGGATATTTATCTGAATTGGACATATTGCTATTCAAAAATCTGCTTCCAGCATGTCCGCCCTGCACGCCCATAGATGATGCTGCTGTGCCAGGCTCTTTCCCCGGCTGGCAAGTGCATGCATCTGCTCCGGCTCCTGCAAAAGCTGCCCCGCCTTTTGCGGCAGTTCTTCCAGCTTTTCCAAATCGTAATATACAACCGGGTCCATATCCCGGAAGTTCTCCTGCAGATACGTGCTGGCATCTGTCAGCGGCACAGCCTGCTGCAGCATGGCGGTAAAAATCCGGTCATGGGCACCGTCTTTAAACCACGGCATGGTATTCAGCGCGATTTTCCCCTGCGCCATAGCCCTGGCACACCCTGCGGAATCAATCATCCGCCCGCAGGATATGATATGCTGCGGATGGCTGCAGGGCATCTGCTCCCAGTCCTTGCCAAAGACATGCACCGTAATCCCGCCTTCTGCAAGCGCCCGCACCGTCTTTTCCCGAAAATGCGTGCGCACCCATAAATCCACTGCCGGCATTGTGCTCATGGCGCTGCATATGCCTTCGTCTGTAATATCCGGCATTTCCCGCCGCAGATACGTTTCGATGCAGGAAAATAAATCCTGCCCCGGATGCCTGACAAGCGCATGTATGATTTCAAAATAAAAATCCCGGTATTCCGGCTCCAGGCTGCGCAGCTGCTTTTCTATATTCGCAAGCGGAACATAATTTGCGGTAAAGACAACCGGGTAAGGCCGTTTTATCCACTGTTCCAGTGATTCTGCCTGGCCGGGCACCAGAGCTTCCCCTGGCAGGCAGTTTCCGGCCAGCGGCAGGAAGCCGCACGGAATCTGCGGATAAAACCGCTTCATATAAGCCGCATGGTCCCTGTCAATGCAGTATACCCGCATGCCGGGCACCGGATGGCGCAGCGGCTTGTAATAATACATCGGGTGGTCTGCCAGAATATTCAGGCACCGGATGCCCAGCTGTTCCCAGATGCTGGAGCACGCCATCCCGGCATCATCCAGTTCCCACAGCCCTTCTTCCCCGCTCAGGCCGATACAGTTAAACGTAACCAGGACTGCTTCTTTTCCGGGAACCATCTGCCGCAGCTTCCACGCGCCCAGCCCTGTCATATTTAAATCCAGCCAGAATATTTCATAGTCCCGGGACGCAAACGCCTGCGCCATCTGCGCAGAAAAATAAGACAGTGTCTCTACCCCGTTTTTACAAAAAATGATAAGCCTGCTCATAGCCTAATTTTTAAAGCTGTGCACAGGTGCCGGGATTCTTCCGGCGCGGCTGATAAACGCGCTGCAGTCATACGGATTGACCGGCATAATCGGCGCATAGCCAAGCAGGCCGCCAAATTCTGCCGTTTCCCCGACCCCCTTGCCGATAACCGGAATCAGGCGCACGGCGGTCGTCTTCTGGTTAATCATGCCGATTGCCATTTCATCCGCGATAATGCCCGCAATCGAAGATGCCTTCGTATCGCCCGGAATGGCAATCATATCCAGGCCGACCGAGCAGACACAGGTCATCGCTTCCAGTTTTTCCAGTGTCAGCGCTCCGGCCTTCGCCGCGTCAATCATTCCCTGGTCTTCGCTGACCGGAATAAAAGCGCCGCTCAGTCCGCCGACATACGAGGATGCCATAATGCCGCCCTTTTTCACCTGGTCGTTGAGCAGGGCAAGCGCTGCTGTCGTGCCTGGCGCTCCGGCATATTCCACGCCGATTTCGTGCAGGATATCCGCTACGCTGTCTCCGATAGCCGGTGTCGGTGCAAGTGACAGGTCAATAATGCCAAACGGAATGCCAAGCCGCCTGGAAGCTTCCTGTGCCACCAGCTGGCCCACGCGCGTAATTTTAAACGCCGTCTTTTTAATCGTCTCGCAAAGCACCTCAAAGCTTTCCCCGCGCACCTGCGTTAATGCCGTCTTTACAACGCCCGGCCCGCTGACACCTACATGAATCACCGCATCAGCCTCGGTCACCCCGTGAAACGCGCCTGCCATAAACGGATTGTCATCCGGCGCATTACAGAAAACAACCAGCTTTGCACAGCCCAGCGAATCCCGATCCTTCGTCCGCTGTGCCGTTTCTCTGACAATCTCACCCATCAGGCGCACGGCATCCATATCAATGCCCGTCTTGGTCGAACCGACATTGACCGAGCTGCATACAAAATCCGTCTCTGCGAGTGCCTTTGGAATGGAACGGATGAGGTTTTCATCCGCGGCAGTCATTCCCTTTGATACAAGCGCCGAATACCCGCCGATAAAATTGACGCCTGTTTTTTTTGCAGCCTTATCCAGCGTCCGTGCAATCGTAACAAAATCATCCGGCGTCTTGCAGGCTGCCCCGCCAATCAGCGCAATCGGTGTGACGGATATCCGCTTGTTTACAATCGGAATCCGGTAATGGTTTTCAATTTTCTGCCCGGTGGAAACAAGGTCTCTTGCAAGCGAGGTAATCTTGCTGTAAATCTTTTCATTCAACGCTTCCAAATCGGAATCGATGCAGTCTAACAGGCTGATGCCAAGCGTAATCGTGCGCACATCCAGGTTTTCGTGCTCAATCATATTGTTGGTTTCTGCTACTTCACGTATATTTATCATGGGAGTTCTCCTTGCATGTGAGTTTTAAATCCTGTGCATTTTTTCAAATATTTCTTCCTTCTGGCACTTGATGCTGACCCCAATCTGCGCCCCGACTGCGTCCAGGTCTTCGGAGCATTTGGAAAATGTCACTTCTGATTCATTCATTTCCACAATCATCATCATATTGAAAAATCCTTTGACAATCGTCTGGTTAATGTCAAGGACATTGATATTGTGTTCTGATAAATAAGTACATACTTTTGCAATAATCCCGACGGTATCTTTTCCGATTACGGTAATAATTGCTTTGTCCGATGTTTTTCCTGTATTCTGTTCCATGTTCCGTCTCACTTTCTGTCCTGTTTCCTTCTGGTTTCTTTCTGAATTTATCCTGATTTCTGACCGCTATCATACCATAACCGGACGCGAACTTCAAGCTCTTATTGGAAACAAAATACCGGAGCTGACGCCCCGGAATTCTCCCTCTGAAACACCCTTCGTTTTATTTTTACAAAGCCCTGCGAATCCGTTTGAGCAGCTCCTCGGAAGAAAACGGCTTTAATATGTAATCACAGATGCCAAGCCTGGCGCTTGCCAGGACAGATTCCTTTTCCTCTACGCCGGTCAGCATAATAACCGGTATATCCGCCAGGCCTTTCATTGCCCGGATTTTCTGCAGTGTCTCAATGCCGTCCATCGGGTCCATCTGAATGTCCAGAAGAATCAGGTCCGGCTTTTCCATCTCCAGGTATTTCAGGGCGCGTACCCCGGAATTTACGGTGATGACATCATAATCGTTTCCCAGGGTATTCGAAATCCGCGTCAGGATTACTGCCGTATCGTCGACTGCTAAAATGCATTTTTTCGAACCCCTGATGTTTATCTGGCTCATTTGCGTTCATCCTCCTTTTCAAGCATATCCAGAAGCTGCCCTAACAGTTCTTCCGCATAATCATCCTCATACAGCCGCAGCTGCTCTTGTACCTGCAAAAGCCTCTCCCCTGTGTCCTGCGGCAGCTCATGAAGCAGCAGGGAATCTATCTGCTGCGCACACTCCTTGGAACGGAAATGCTTTAATTCTTCGAGCGCTTCTGCCATCTGTTCCCGCAGCTGCTGCAATGGAAGGCCGGGCAGCTTTTCCTTCTGGCCATGCTCCTGCCTGCGCTGCTCCAAAAATGTGCCGATATTTGCAAGCAGGGTTTCATACTCCGCCATCAGCGCCTGAAACTGCGCATTGATAAATCCGCGGTCTTTGCGTGCAGCAGCATTTTCATGTGCACGGGCCATCTCCGAGACTTTCGTGGCTCCGATATTCGCAGATGCACTCTTAAGTCCGTGTACTTCAATCTGGTAGCGTGAAAGGTCGGTTTCCACAAGCTCCTGCAAAAGCGCCGTCTTGCGCCTGCCTTCCATGCTGTAAACCTCCAGCAGGTCGGCAAAGCCTTCCCCGTCGCCGGAATAATACTGCATGGCGGCATTTATGTCTATCCCGTCAATCTGAAACGCTTCCTGGTCCAGCAGGGTCGTTTCTGCTTCCGGCTCCTTCATCTGCCTGCCAGTTTCCGGTACCCAGCGCAGCAATAGCTGGTTCAGCTCTGCCCTGTCCAGGGGCTTGGAAATAAAATCGTCAAACCCGCACTCCAGAAAATGCTCCCGCATGCCTTCCATGGCATTGGCCGTCAAAGCAGCCATGACCGGAGCTGTTCCGTTTTCGCCGCAGTCCCTGCGGATAATCTGCGCCGCTTCAATGCCATCCATGCCGGGCATCATATGGTCCATAAAAATAATATCATAGCGGTTTGCACGTACCAGCTCAATGGCCTGCGGCCCGCCTTCTGCCTCATCCAGGTCAAAAGCATAGTTTTTCAGGAAGCCTCTGGCCACCTTGCGGTTGACTGCATTATCATCAACAATCAGCACCCTTACGCCAGGAGCCGTAAAGCTGTGTATCATTCTGCGTTCATCCTGCGAAATGCCAGGCATCTGTGAAACGGGACGTTCATCCACGATTTTCTGCGGAATCGAAACCATAACCGTTGTCCCTTTTCCGTAAGTGCTTTTCACCTCAATGGTGCCTTCCATTAATTCCACCAGATGCTTTACAATCGCAAGCCCCAGCCCGGTGCCTTCTGCGCTCCGGTTCCGCCTGGAATCCACCTGGCGGAAATCCTCAAAAATCCTGGAAAGGTCTTCTTCCCGGATGCCGCAGCCAGTGTCTTCCACACAGAAAATAAGCTGCTCCTCATCCGCAGTCCTTCCCGGCTTTCCGGTAACCGATGCACGTACATATCCCTTTTTCGTAAATTTAATGGCGTTGTTGAGAATGTTAATCAGAATCTGCCGGATTCTGCCGTCATCCCCTTGATAGCGGCATGGAATCGACTGGTCACACTCGTATTTCAGAATCAGCCCCCGCTGCGAAGCTGCCATATCCATCATGCCTATGACCTCGTCCGCCATTGCCCTGATATAATAATCCGCATAGACCAGCTCCATTTTGCCCGCCTCTACCTTGGACAAATCTAAAATGTCATTGATTATCGTCAGCAAGTTTCTGGCCGCAGACTGCACATCCCTGGCATGGGAATAAATCTCCTCATCTTCGCATTCTTCCATAATAATATCGTTCAGGCCGATAATGGCATTCATCGGCGTGCGAATCTCATGGGACATATTTGCAAGAAATTCGCTCTTCGCGATGCTGGCCTTCTCTGCCTGGCGGCGCACGCGCTTAATCTCGTCGATATAAGCCCTGGTATCGGTCATATCCAGAATCAGGATAACACAGCCCTGCTTTCTGCCATTTTCATCTACAATCGGCTTGCTGTGGCTTTCATAATACCGCTCGTGAATGGAAAAGCTCTGGGGAATGTCCTGATTGAGCATTTCCTCGCGGAAATCTTCGACCACGCGGATATTCTCTCCCAGCCGGTGCGCGGGAAGACTGGCAAAAATATCTGCCGCCGCCCGGTTATAGCCGACGAGCCGGTCATGGTCATCCAGCGTAATCACGCCGTCGCCCATGCTTTCCAGGACTTTTGCCGCTGCCAGGTGGCGGAAATCATAATTCCGGCGGCTCCAGACTACAATGACTACCATGGATATGGAAATCGTCAGCGTAACCGGCGTAAAGTCAAATACGTCCACCAGCTTAAACACATAAGCAAGCAGCATGATAACCGGAAATGTGGAGATTCCCAGAATCATCCCGTACTGGCGGCTGACCTGATGGTCCGAGCGCTCCCGGATTGCACGCACCAGAACATATATACACAGTGTATACGGAATCACTACACGGCAGAACAGAAAAAATACATACAGCGGCCCATAGGCAATACTGACATGATAAAATCCGCCCGCATCCGCCACCCACTGCACATCGCTGTAAAAAAGCCCATTCCAGTTAAAGAACACCGCTGGCAGCGCAAAAAAGCTGATGACACTGAGCACCCGTAACAGCTTTTTGGGCGGGGCAATGTAACAATACGTATGCAAAAACCAGCAGTAACAGATTGGCACAAACACAGAGCCTATGTTTTCCACGGTTACAGCCGTCATGGCGGCTTCCAGCCCGGGTGCGGTCAGTTCCAGCAGGTAGCCTGCATTCTGTACCAGCGAACCGCACAGCGTGATAATCAGCATTTTCTGCTCCCTGGCCCCATCCCCGTTCAGCAAAAGAAGCATCGCAATGATTGTCAGGCATATGCCAAAACATTCCAGTAAAATAACAAAATCTGCCATACAGCATTTCCCCCATTTTTGGCCTGACAGCTGGCACTACCCGCAAATCAGAACCTCCTGTCCGTCAAATACAAAACCGTAATGGCGGATGCGTTCCTTTTCAATTCCCCTTGCTAAAAGCTCTGTGTCATATTTCATTTTTTCTATCTGAGCCAGTGCATTTTCCGCTGCCTGCTGCATTGTTTTATCTTTTTGCGGGGAAAACACCTTAAATTCCATAATAACCGCATCATCATCCGGCCGCAGCGGTTCCATCATCACATCATACCTTCCAAGGCCGCTCTGCCTGTTGGAACGGATATGATAGCGTCCGGCAAGGTCTACAATCAGCCCCAGCACAAACCCATGGTAAAATCTTTCGGGATGTGTTTTTTCCGACGGCCTGCGGCCGGTATCAAAGCTGCTGAACATTTCCGCAGATACTTCATTCATATACTGGTTCATATATTCCAAATCACCAAGCAGCAGGGCTTCTTTAAAATTCCCATAGGATGTTTCGTCTTCTGGAAACCACCCTTCTATCATTTCCCGAAACATCATCTGCGTTTCATAATTGGTGATTTTCAGCTGGTAAACAAATTTTCCTTTTGCATGGTCAAACCGCCTGTTTTCCGGTTTCAGATAACCGCACGCAGCCAGCAGGCTCCACACGGCATCCTTTTTCCGGTTCAGCTGTTCGAATGCCGCCTGTTCATCCAGTACCGCTTCCAGGCATTTGCCGTCCAGCAGGTCTTCCATCTGCATTTTCATCTGCGGGGTTCCTTTTTTTATCAGTTCCGATACCAGTGCATTGGAGCTGGAATCTGCCCAGTACGGCGCATACTCCTTTGTCCGCAGAAACATCATAACCGACCATGGATTATAGATGTCATTCCTGCTGCCAGACCAAAACCCATTGTACCAGAACCGGACCTGTTCCTTTTCTTCCTGCATCCCCATCTGGTCCAGGGCGCAGAATACTTCGTCCTGCGTAAATCCAAAGCAGGTGCTGTACTCCTGAGAAAGAGCCGTTACAACCATCAGGTTATTTAAATCCGAAAATACGGACTCTTTGCTCACACGCATAATGCCTGTCAGAATCGCCCGGTATAAATAATCATTCGTTTTAAAGGTTGAATGAAACATGCTGCGGATAAGCGCCGCCAGTTCTTCCCAGTACCCGCAGACAAACGCTTCCTGCATCGGCGTATCATATTCATCCAGCAGCACGATAACCTTACTGCCATAATGCCTGGCCAGATACGACATCAGCGTCTTTACTGCCCGCGAAATAACTGTGTCCGTCAGTTCCTTGCGTGGATTCCTGTCCGGGCCGACATACTGGCCAAATGTATCATAATTTTTCTTCTCAGCATCACTGAGTGTATCAGACTGCAGCAGATAATCATGCTTTCGATACAGTTCTTCCAAAACAGCAATAATGCCTTCCCTTGCCGTCTGGAAATCCCTTCCCTTTACCTCGGCAAAGCTGAAAGAGATTACCGGATAAGTGCCCTGCAGCCTGCGGTACTCCTCATCCTCCCAGATGGACAGCCCTTCAAACAGCCCGCCCCTGCCTGCATGCCTGACTGAAAAAAAGCATTCTATCATGCTTAAATTCAGCGTTTTTCCAAAACGGCGCGGGCGCGTAATCAGGGTAACATCGTCTTTATTTTCCCACCATTCCTTTATCAGGCCTGTTTTATCAATGTAAAAGGCCTGTTCCTGGCGCATATATTCAAAGCTCTGGCTCCCAATGGAAACGGTCTGTTCCAAGCTGCCGCACGCCCCTTTCTTATGCGCAGATCATCTGCGATGCCTCGCTGCGCTTTGCCACATAAATCGGAAAATCATCCCCTTTATAAGGATTTTCCCCCATCGACACTTCCAGACGCACTGTCTCATAAGCAAGCTCGGCATAATTATTTTCCTGGCTTAAATGCCCGAGCACAACGGAATGAAAGCGGTCGTGCAAAAGGCGTCCGAGCAGCTGCCCGGAAAGCACATTGGATAAATGCCCCCGGTCGCTTAAAATGCGCTGCTTGAGCGGATAAGGATAGCTTCCTGTCTGCAGCATGCGTACATCGTGGTTTGCTTCCAGCAGCAGGATATCCAGATTCTGCAACGTTTCCACGAGTGAATCGTCGTAAGTGCCAAGGTCTGTAATCACGCCGATTTTCTGGCTGTCTGTTTTGATGATATAAGCCACCGGGTCTGCCGCGTCATGGGAAATGGATATCGGGTGCACCGTCATGTCCCCAATCTGGAATTCCTGCCCCGGAACAATCGGATGCAGCAGGGATTCTTCTATTTTTCCGACCGATTTTACTGAAAGCACTGCATCCAGCGTTGCTTTTGTTCCATAGACAGGCAGCCCGCAGCGCCTGGCAATTACGCCAAGTCCCGCTATATGGTCTATATGCTCGTGGGTAACCAGAACGGCTTCCATTTCACACGTTTTTAATCCGACCGAGTTTAATCCGGCTTCAATCCGCCTGCCGCTGATTCCGGCGTCGACCAGCAGGTGCGAATCCGGCGTTCCCGCACAGATACAGTTCCCGCTGCTGCCGCTTGCAATACTGCATAATTCCATCATCTGTTTTCCTTCCAGTAAATGTCTATTTTATCGCCCCGGTTTAAAAGCTGTGTATACTGCGCAGCCTGGCCGTTTACTTCTGTTTTCAGCATGCGGCCCTTAGACTGTGACAGGTCGAACTGAATGTATTCAAAAATGTCTACAAAGATAAACTCTTTTTTATTTTTTAATGTAATAGTTTCTCCATTGACCGTTATCTGAAACGGCTGTTCTCCATCTGGTAATTCTGCTGCCTGTGTGCTTTCCTGCGGTATATCCGCTGCCTGTGGTTCCATGCTTTTTGTTCCTTCCGGTATTTCTGCCAAATCAGCTTTTTCCTGCGGTGTACGGGCAGGCATGGCCGCTGCATTTCCAGAAGGCATGCCGGATGACACGGCTGTGGCATAGCCCGGCTGCACGGATGATGTGCCGGCTGGTACTGCTGCTTTTGATGCTTCGCTGGCTGCACGGGCTGGTGTTCCTGTTTCGCCTGCTACAGCACTGCCTGATACTCCTGATTCGGCCATTGGTACAATGCTGCCCGATGCTCCCGATGACGGTACTGCCAGACCTGGTTTCCCTGTTTCAGCTGCTGTACTGCTGCCTGATTTTCCGGTTCCAGCCATCGATGCTGCACTGCCTGGTGTTCCGGCTTCGGCTGACACACTGCCTGTTGCTCCTGTTGCAGCTGGCACACCGCCTGACGCTCCTGTTTCGGCTGACGCTCCGCCTGATACTCCTGTTGCAGCTGAAGGTGCTGCCAGGCCTGATTTTCCTTTTTCATCTGCTGCAGCGCCGCCTGATATTCCGGTTTTGGCCATTGACACAGCACTGCCCGATGCGCCTGATGACGGTACTGCCAGGCCTGATGTTCCAGTTTCAGCTGCTGCAGTGCTGCCTGACATTCCGCTCCCTGCTGCACTGCCGGATGTCCCTGCTTCGGCTGCTGCACTGCCGGATAATTCTGCTGCCGGCGCTGTACTGCCCGGCCCTCCTGTCCCTGCCACTCCTGCGCTGTCCCTGGAGCCGGCTCTTTGTGCACGCACGCTGCGGTTTGCATCTGCTACAGCTGCGAGGTCTGTAAATGTCTTTCCAAATACATCCGTTACAGGCACCTGCATTCCCTGTACTGCCGGAGTTCTTCCAGGCTGTGCCTGCGGCGTGCCTGCCTGCTCTTTTGCCGCATCCGCGCCTGACGGGTTCTGCGGCAGTGCAAGTATGGAAGACTGCCCGATTGCCTTTTTCATCGGCACTTTTTCTTCCAGATTCGGCACTCTTTTTGGCGGTGCATCCGGGTATACATCCTGCGGCGTAGAGCGGTACGAAATTACTTTCCAGTCCACGCTGAAATTTTCATACACCAGCGCCTGCAAATCTTCGACGCGGTTGTTGACTAAAATATCCGCATCCATATCCAGCTCGACATCCATAAATTCCGCCAGCTGCTCTACCGTATAAAAGCTTCTTGTAACAATGGCATCGTCTTCCTTAATTTCGTAAGTCGGCGGCTCTAAAATCCCGTTTACCTCGACATAGCGCGGACAGGTAATCAGCTTTCCATTGACCTCAAATGTAATCGTGGAGCTGTGGTATTCTTCAAGCTGCCCGACCATGTAATGCGCTTCCCGGCCGGCGGTGGAAGGCTCTATCGTAATATCGCAGTTCGGCTCAATCGGCGTATTAATCGACGCCGGACGGTCATTCATGCGGATAATTGCCGCTTCCCCAGCTTCCCCGCGTACAATGCGCGGCCTGCCGTTAACCGTAAAGTTAATCTCTTTCCCGCGTTTCGGAAACAGCTGGTCATTCGGAAATCCGGCCTGAATCGCCGCATCTACAATCGTCAGCTTATTATTGTCATACAGCTTCATCCGCTCGCCGTTAAACCGTACCATAATAAAATTGTTTTTCTGTTCATAATAATTCAGGCAGATACCAATCGGCGTTACCAGCAGCGGGTCCTTGACTATCTCATCCTGCAGGAATGTGACCTCCTTGAGCACTTCCGCACCGCGCAGCGCCACGCGCTCCTGCGGCAGCTCCAGCTTTTTGGCCAGCATTTCGTCAAAGCCGTGTATCTTTCCGCCGCCGCCGACGATAAATGTCGCGCTCACACTCTGGTCGCCGTTTAATTCCTTAATTTTTTCTGCCACATCCGTAGACATTTTGTCAACCAGCGGCTCGGTCAGCTTCCACACTTCTTCGGCTGTAATCGTATGCTTCAGGCTCATGATATCTTCAAATTCAATCTCCGTGTCCGTAGCCGCAGACAGCTTGATATGCTCCGCCATTTTAAAATCAACCAGGTAATGCTGCACAATCATCTCGGTCAGTTCATCCCCCGCAAACGGAATCATGCCGTAAGCAATAATGCTGCCGTCCCTGGTCAGGGAAATATCGGACGTGCCCGCGCCGACATCGACAAGCGCAATATTCAGCATGCGGAAATTTTCCGGAATCGCGACATCAATAGCCGCAATCGGCTCCAGAGTCATATTTGCTACCGTAAGCCCGGCAAAACCGACTGCCATATACAGGCCGTCCACGACATCTTCCGGCAGGAATGTCACAATGATTTTTGCGGAAATCTTATCCGCTTTATGGCTTTCGATATTTGAAAAAATCTCGTCGTTGATAAAATATTTCATGACAGAATAGCCGACACAGTAAAACTTATACTTTGTATCGTTCGCTTCTTTCAGCTGCTGTGCTGCCTTGTCGATGCCGAGCAGCTCCAGCGTATGGATATGCTCGCCTGTTACAACCGTTTCTTCCGGGAATTCATAATCCACCTCGGTTGTAACCGTCTTTAACACACGGCCTGCAGCTGCGATGCATACTTCCGTCAGCTCCTGGCCTATCTGGTCTTCCAGCTTTTCTTTTATAATGGAAATCGTGCGTCCGACACGGCCGATATCATGAATCTGCCCATCCAGCATCGCTCTGGTTTCATGCTCCGTTGCATACTGTGCAACAACGATAAATTCCTTTTCCTCTTTATACCCTACAGTTCCGACTACATTGCGTGTCCCGATGTCCAGTCCGAATACATATTCCATCTTCTTTTGTGTGTCTTCTTCCTGTCCGAGTACTCTTTGCATTTTCCTGTCTCCTTTATCATTCAACAGCTGTGCCAGCTGCAGATACACCTGCGAAACCGGCCCGTTGTTATCAATAATGACCTGGCAGTGCCTGCGGTACTCCCCTTCCGAAAGCTGTGCCGCAAACATCTGCTCGATTTTTTCATCGGAATAACCACGGTTTTCAATCAGCCTTTTCCTGCGGTTTTCTTCGGTCACATAGACATACCACAATTCATCACAGATTTTGTCATATCCGTCTTCAATCAAAAGGGCTGCTTCCAGCACGACATAATCCGTCGAACCGCTGCGGCGCTCTTTTTCTACTTCTTTTAAAATGTATTCCTTCACCGCAGGATGGACAATGCTGTTTAACCGTTCCCTTTTTTCCTCATCTGCAAAAATAATTTCTGCCAGGCGCTGGCGGTTGAACCTGCCATTGTGAAGCCATATTTTTTCCTGCGCAAATTCCTTCTGCAGCCTCACATAGCAGTCATATCCCGGCTCCATAATCTCATGGGCAGCCTCATCTGCCACCAGCGTCCTGACCCTGTAATTTTTTCTCAGATAGGCAAGTATCGTGGATTTTCCCGCGCCGACACCGCCCGTAATCCCTATAAACTTCATTCCGTTCACCCCTCCGGCAGCCTGCCAAACTGCAGACCGGGCAAGTCCCGCCCGGACACCGCCATCATTCATTACTTTGCCTCATACCAGTTCCTGCCGGCATGCATGTCAATCTCCAGTGCCACTGCAAGGTCAGCCGCCTGATGCATTTCTTCTTCCAGAATCCGTGCAACCTGCTCCCATTCTTCTTCTGCCGTCTCTACAAGCAGCTCGTCATGCACCTGCAGAATCAGCCTGGATTTTAACCCTTCTGCCGCAAGCCTGTCATGCACGCGGTTCATCGCAATTTTAATAATATCCGCAGCCGTGCCCTGGATTGGCGAATTCATCGCCACGCGTTCCCCAAAGGAACGCTGCATGAAATTACTGGATTTTAATTCCGGCACCGGGCGTATACGGCCAAACAGGGAAACCACTTTTCCGGTTTCCTTTGCATCCTTCACCATTTTGTCCAAAAATGCCCTGACACCCGGATAAGTCTGGAAATACTGCTCGATATAATCCTGCGCTTCTTTTTTGGATATGCTCAGGTCCTGGCTTAAGCCAAACGAGCTGATTCCATACACAATCCCGAAATTTACGGCCTTCGCATTCCTGCGCTGCAGGTCTGTCACTTCCTCAAACGGAATGTGAAATACCTGGGATGCTGTCATCCGGTGGATGTCCTGCGCTTCCTGATACGCCTGAATGAGGTTTTCATCCGCGGACATATGTGCCAGCACGCGCAGCTCAATCTGGGAATAATCGGCATCCAGAAACAGATAGCCTTCCCTTGGCAGAAATACCTTGCGGATAAGACGCCCAAGCTCCATCCGGATTGGGATATTCTGCAGGTTCGGCTCCGCGCTGCTTAACCGTCCCGTTGCCGTAATCGTCTGGTTAAACGTCGTGTGAATCCGGCTGTCTTCCCCGATAAATGCTGCCAGCCCGTCTGCATAGGTGGATTTTAATTTTGCCAGCTGGCGGTATTCCAGAATCTGCGCCACAAACGGATATTCCGGTGCCAGCTTGTCCAGCACATCCGCTGCTGTCGAATACCCGGTCTTGGTCTTCTTGCCATACGGCATTTTCAGCTTTTCAAACAAAATGACGCCAAGCTGTTTTGGGGAATTGATGTTGAATTTCTCCCCGGCTCCTTCGTAAATCAGCGTTTCCAGCTCTGTAATGCGCTCCTGCAGCTTCCTGCCATACGCTTCGAGCTCGCCTGCCTCAATGCGGATGCCTTCCTTTTCCATATCGGAAAGCGTATAGGCCAACGGCATTTCAATTGTTTCAAACAAGTCCTTCATGCCGTTTTCTTCCAGCTGCTGCGCCAGGATATCCATAGCTGCATACGCCGTATAGGCCGGATAACAGGCGGCTTTTAAAAACGCTTCCGGCTGCTGCGCCATCGCTTCTTCCATGGACAGCTTTCCGGTCAGTTCACTGCGCGGCGGGAGCATCTCCCCCAGAAAATCCTTTGCCACGTCCTCGTATGCGTACTCGCTTTTCAGCGGATTTAATAAATAAGCCGCAATCATAACGTCAAATACCTGCTTTTGCGGCGGTATTTCCATATATTTCAGCTGCCGCTTGATATCAAACGAAGCCACACGGTTTCCAGACGTCAGAATCTGCGCAAGCTGCCCGAGCAGTACTTCCTGTGTAACAGCCGCATCCGGCTTTGTGCCTTCCAGGCCCGGCTCATTCTTTGTACACGGCACAAAATAAATTTCCGTCTCAGAAACAGCTGCCGCAAGCCCATAGACCGTCCCGTGCTCCTCAATCAGCTGTACCGCCGATTTTTCAGCTCTTTTCAGCTTCTCCAGAACCGGTAACGCCTGGCCTGCATCTGCAATTACCTGAAAATGCTCCTCTGCCCGGCTGCATCCTTCGGATTTTTCCTGTCCCTGAAACCGGGAAAGCAGCTGCTTGAATTCCAGCTTTCTGCAAAGCTCATACGCTTCTTTTGTATACAGGTTTCCAAGCCCTGCCTTTGCGAGGTCATACTCAATATCCGCATTCACATCGATCGTTACCAGCTTTTTGGAAAACTGTGCCTTTTCGTAATTTTCCCGGAACGACTCGCGCACCTTGGATTTTGGCATTTCATCGATATGCGCGAACGCATTTTCTATGCTGCCGTACTGGCTGATAATTTTGACTGCCGTCTTTTCCCCGATTCCCGGCACGCCCGGCACATTGTCCGAAGCATCGCCCATCAGCGCCTTCACATCAATAAATGCAGACGGTGTCACGCTGTATTTTTCCAATACCTGCCCTGCATAATAATCTTCTACTTCCGTCCCGGTTTTTTTCGTCTTAGGAATCCTGATTTTAATCCGGTCTGAGGCCAGCTGCAAAAGGTCGCGGTCGCCTGATACAACCGATACCGCAAGCCCCTGCGCTTCACACCGCTTCGCAATCGTGCCAAGCAGGTCATCTGCCTCATACCCGGCCTTTTCCACAACCGCAACACCCATTGCTGCAAGCATCTGCTTCATAACCGGAACCTGTTCGCGCAGCTCCGGTGCCATGGGCTTTCTTGTCCCTTTGTATTCCGCATACATCTGATGGCGGAACGTGGGCGCATTTACATCAAAAGCAACCGTCAGGTAATCCGGCTGTTCTTCCTCCAAAATCCGAAACAGGATGTTTAAAAATCCATACACGGCATTCGTATGCAGCCCCTCAGAATTTGATAAATCCGGAATCCCGAAAAATGCCCTGTTCAGGATGCTGTGCCCGTCGATTAATACCAGCTTTCTGCTCATGAATGTATAATCTCCTCCCCGTCCTCATCATACAGGGTGAAGAACTTCGTATCAATTTCCGGATAGGAACGCTTTAAGGAAATCGGCTTGCCGCTGTTGCTCAAAAAGCAGTGCTCGCTCTGTGCCACGGCGCGCAGCTCCCCGGTTTCTTTGTCGGTCATCCGGTATACGACCTTCATTTTGACACTGTTATAATCAATCATCCTCGCTTCAATCACGACTGTATCGCGAAAGTGCACCATGCTTTTATACTCGCAGTTCACAGAAAGCACAGGGCTTATGATTTCCATTTCTTCCATCGCCTTGTAGCTGAACCCCATCTGGTCCATCAAATCCATCCTGGCTTCTTCCATCCACCGGATATAGTTGGAATGGTGGATAATTCCCATCTGGTCTGTTTCATAATACTGCGCCGTATGTTCATATGGCCGGATTTTGATTTTTTCTCCTGTATACGGTTTTATTCTTGTGTCCTTTACTGACATGCAATCACCTTCCTGATTCCTTTTTGGATTCTATCAAAAACAATTTTATCCTTTGTCCTGCCTGCTGTATCTGCATCCGCCTGCGGCCCTGAAAAACACCGCCCTGCATCTGTTTTCGTTTGTGCATACCTGTTATTATGCCACAGTCAGCTGGTAATTTCAAGATGCTGCTGCATGGCATTACGGCTGCGCAGCATCAAAATCACGCAGTATCTGCTCCGCTTCCTTCTGGCTGCACCCCGTCAGCGCCGCGATATCCTCAATAATTATCGCATCGCTGAATGCATGGCGCCTTCCGTTGCTGATAATGCCCCTGGCCTCTCCCCTGGCTTCTCCTCTTTTTTCAAACATTCCCATGATTGTCATACTGTCTTCCGCCTCCCTGGCAATACTTCTTGAATATTCTGCATACGGGTTATATGCCGGGTCTCCGGCTCTTTTTACAAATACCGACTGAATATACCGGATTAATGCATCCCCTTCTTCGCCCATTTCCAGAAAATCTTCCGATAAAAACACAAGGCACACATGCATCAGGCCGGCCTGGCTTTCCAGTTTTTCAATTTCCCGGTCAAACCCAGCCTTCTGTCTCTTTCCATATCCAGGTGATTCCTGCGCAAGGCTGCCTGTGCCTTTGAGGGACACATCATATCTGGAATACTGCAATGCCTTTGGGATGTCATTGATGATAATCCATACGGAATAAACCGGCCGGAGCACCCCATAATCCGCATCCGTCAGATTCGTCAGCTGGCGGCTTATCATCCGGCTGCAGTAATAGATTCCCCGCTTGACCAGCGGATATCCCGGACTTTTCTCCCGCTGCATCTCCAGGTCAAAATACAGCTGCTTGAATTTCTGGTCATAGGTATATTCCGATTCTTTCAGCGATTCATCTGTTTTATATAAGATATCATACGCTGCTTTTTCCATATCAGCTGTTAAGCTGTAATCCTGATTCTGCTTCTTTTCCATTCCTTCCTTCCTGATTCTCATCCTTCCCGTGCTCCTGCTGCGCTATATACTGCTCCATCAGCTCCGCCGCCAGCGCTATCATCTCTGCGCACGGACGTTTTTTATAATATTCACCTGTCCGCTCGCTCGGCACCGGGCTTTTGTCTTTTCCTTCCAGCCCGAGCAGCTCCCGGCAGACAATAGAGCCGGTCCTGGCCCGGAACCGTGCCGCAAGCTCCTGTATTCTTGCATAATGCTCTTTTTTCGCCTGCAGGTCTTTCGGGTCATCATATCCGTACAGCGCCCCGGCCACAAGAAACATCCCGCTGACCGCCCCGCAGACTTCCCGCATCCGGCCCATGCCGCCGCCAAACGAAGATGCCGTTTTCAGCAGCGTATTTTTTTCTATCCCGGTTTCCTCACCAAATGCCAGTGCCACCGACTGCGTGCAGTTATATCCTTCCAGAAAAAATGCTTTCGCCTGCTCGCCTTTTTTATCCATGTCCTTTTCGTCCTTTCCTGCTTCTTATTTATAATCTTTCCAAATCCTGCAGCTATGTTCTTTCGTTTTCACGTTATAGCTGATTCCAGCACAAAGCAGCCTGCCCCTGTAATCTTCCAATGCTTTTGGGTAACACCGCTGCTTTATCTGTCTTATCGCGCTTTCTGCTGTATGGTTCCACTTTAACTCCACTAAAAGAGCTGGTTTATCTGCAAACCGCTTCTTTGGCAAAAAAAACATATCCGCCCTGCCTTTTCCTGATGGAAGCTCCCGTATCAAGGTATAGTAATTTCGCGCTGTATAAAATGCCAGTGAAATCGTATAGCTGAGTGCATTTTCATCATGATACTGCAAATAAGAGCTTTCATAATGGGCTTCCTGCACTGCCTTTGCCACAAAAGCCTCATCCCCAGCCCAGAGAGCTTCCAGCGCGTCCTTTGCATTTTTCAGAGCCTTCGAAACCGCTCCCCAGTCTGAATTGCTGATAGAAGTTACATATTCATTTAATATCTCCTGATTCGGAATAAACACTTCTTCCCGGTCACTGCGGTACCCAAGATATCCAAGATGTACCAGCAGTGTCAGCACATCATCTTTTGAATGAAATGTCACCATATCGTTGGTAAAGCTGTGAATATCTGCCGGAACACTGTTCTTTTCATTCATCATTTTTAATACCACATCCCGGAGGCCTTCAAAATTCATATCAATATAAACACGCAATGCTTCAAATGTCTCCGTCTGGTTCCAGTAATACTGGAATTTGTGAAACCGCATGGCACTTACAACTGAACGTGGATTGTAAACAGACCCTGTCCCTTCCAGGACATACCCGTCATACCACTTTTTCATTTCCTCAAAATCCATCCCATACCGGCTGCATAACCCCAAAACCTCTTTTTCAGTAAAACCAGCATACTGCGCCAGTTCCCCCTGAAATGTCATGGAAAATTCATCAAACATATTCAGGGCACTGTGCGTTCCATATTTTTTTACCGGAAGAATCCCTGTCATATAACACAGGGAAATATATCCTTTGTCTTTAAGCATCCCCCTTAGAAAATCCAGATACCTCTTTTGTGCCCCCGCATCTGTCCGGTATTCCCTGAAAACACAGTCCCATTCGTCAATGATGATGACAAATGAAGTTTTCATTTCAAGATACACATCCTGCATGCACCCCGGCAAATCCTGCCTGTCAAAATAATCAACAGCAGGATATTCTTTTGCCAGCTCCCGGATTACCTGCCTTTCAAGCATGCCCAGCATATGTTCCACACTGCCTGTCCTGCTTAAAAACTCCTGCATATTCAGATACAGCACATGATATTTGTTTAAATCCTTCTGAAAGCACGGGTCTTTGGCAATCTCAAATCCAGCAAACAGTTCCCCTGAATCACATCCGCGGCTGTAAAAAGCTGCCAGCATATCCGCCGCTACAGACTTGCCAAACCTGCGCGGCCTGCTCATGCAGATGTACTTCTGCATGGAATTCATGACCCGGCTGCAATAGCGGATAAGGCCCGTTTTATCAATATAGATTTCAGAATTGACACACTGGGCAAATTTCTCATTGCCAGGATTCAGATAAATACCCACGCCGCTTCCTCCCGTACCATCTTTTGGATAAGTATACACAAAAATGCCTGAAACTGCAACTCACATCCTAAAGCTGATTCTGGTTCCCATTCTGCTGCCGTTACTGTTTACAGCAGATGCAAAATTCTGTGCAAATGCCAGCAGCCTGCCTGCACCAGTTTTCACGCGCTTATACAACCGCTTCAATCAGCAGCCTGTTTCCAAACCAAATCTCCTTTATTCCGGCCTGTTTGTTCTTATTGAAATTAAAACTGAGCATGTATCCTTTTTTCAGATGATAATAGTCCAAATAATCTGCCAGCTGTTTTTCACCCCTCTCATGATATGCATTGCCACGCCAGATTTTCAGTTCTATGATAAACTGTTCTCCCAGATAATCTACAATCACATCTGTACGTTCCATATTGCGTGTCTGTGATTCAATATAATAATTCCCCACCCCATTTATAATTGGCCGTAAATACAGCAGAAAATACCTGCGGCCATCTTCTTCCGCAAAGTCCTGTGGCCTGTCACCATACAAGTCATCAAAATGGATAATAAACTTTTCCAGGACGAGCTTCATGTCCAGATGCCCGTTTCGAATAAACTGATTTTTCTCCATCAGGGCTGCATCATAAAGCCTGTTCTGGCACATATCATGCGATGCAAGAAACAGGTTATACAGCAGTGTTTCAAAAATCCGGTTCGCTATAACTATCCGGTTTTCTTCTTTTTTTACAAAACCAAACATCAGCGCTGTTTCCACGCAGCGCAATCCAACCACATAAGGAATCTCCTTCCCCCGGAATAACAGGTCTTTGAGCATAACTTCCAGTTCTGGATAATCTTCCAGCTTATGAATCAGGGAATCAAACAGTGTATTTTGTTCTGACAGCATCAAGCGCACCGCTTCCAGAATATCCTCCCTTGTCCATGCCCTTTTGGGGCTGCTTCCTGCATTGCCTGTAATCCGCTCATCTGCCAGCTTGCATAGACAGGAAACCAGAAATGGATAGCCGGAGGTATAGTCATAAATCATCCCTGCAATCCCGTACACATCCATTCCTGTATGGCAGTCCTTTTCATATTCCTTCAGCATGCCGGCAATTTCATCCGCAGAAAAACTCATATCCACAAGAAAATCTGCTGCTATATTCCACGGACTGTTCGCCCTGTGCCGTTCTCCCCCGCCAATTTTCCGTTTCAGGTTTTTCACATCGTAAACACCTGCAAGAATCACAGACTGAAACGCAGGACTTTCATCCCTGTCAATATAACCAGCCCGCAGCATAGCCAGAAAATCCAAAAATACTTCATAATTTGCCGCACTGTCCGCCTCATCCACAAGAAAAATTACAGGCCGTCCAGATTCCCCGCACCAGATGCTGAAAAGTTCAAACAAATCAGCCAGACCCATATTTTCCCCGGTTCCAGCTGCAAGCTGCCCAAATCCTGCTGCTGCATCTTCTGGCACTTCCTTTTGAAATACAGGTTTTTTCATGATTTCCCTGGCCAGCGCCTTTACAAACAATTCCTCTGTTTTAAAATCCTTATGGCTTAATTTTTGAAAATCAAGGCTCAATACCGCATAATCATCTCCAAGATATGGCCCAAGCGCTTTCAGCAGCGTTGTCTTGCCGTACTGCCTGGCACGGTTTATCGTAATATACTCTCCCCGTTCCATCATACTTTTTAACGCAGACAGCCTGCCCTGAATATCTGCCATATAGTGCACATTCGGCCTGCAGTCTGCGCTGATATTAAAATACCTTTCCATCATCCAGCCCCTTTCCATGCACTGCTGCTTTCTGATATCAGTATAAAGAATATCCATTGGAAAATCAACACACATCCCCACACTTCAATTGCAGGCTGCACAGAGCACTTGTCTTGCATCAGCCAGCGCTTCTCGCATTTATTTCCAAATACTGGCTTTATTTCCTGCATATAAAATCTTTAAATCAGCCAGAATCTTTGTCAACGTTCGTTTCAAATATCAAAACCATTTTTCTGTCAGAAAATATTTCAAAACTATAATTGACATATCTGCAAAAAACATATATAATATGAAAAAAATCAGAAAGGACTGGTATTGCAATGCAGACAGAACAGACAGAAACAGCAGGCATGAACCTGGAAAACGAACCCGCAAAATCAGAAGAAGCTGCTGATACGAACACCTCTCCTGAAACAGCAAAAACAACAGCTCCTGCCGAGCCAGGCAAAGCACCTGCATATTTTTATCTTCTTCCAAAAGAAGAAGCAGCCATGCGGGTATTGTGGGACACCGATGACGCACTGAGCGCTTCCGAGATTGCAGAACGCATTCCGGAACGTACCTGGCCGGCTTCTTCCATACAGGGCATCCTGCGGAATCTGGAAAAGAAAAACGCCATAAAAGTCGAAGCCATTACCAAACTCGGCAAATCCTATGGCAGGCTTTTCCGCCCTTCGTTAACTTCCAATGAGTATTCCCTGATGCAGTTTAAAAGATATTACCATTCCGGAAAGCCAGACAGCCATTCCGTGCTGGCATCCCTGACAGGCACAATCGCTGATGCGGACAAAGAATTCCTTGATGGATTGCAGAAGCTTTTAAATGAATATGAAAAAAAGGAACATTAACACCATGTTCCTTTTTTTATGTACCATGCAAAAAGAAGAATGGATAATACGATTCCTAAACAATCCTGCCTTTTTTACTGTATTTGCTCATATGCGCTATCCCTTTCTATTTACTTTCCAAAACATATCGATATGCATTTGATTCATATTTCGATATTATTTTGAATCACAAAATCTTTCTTGAGAAGATATCATATTTTTATATATTTCAATATATTTATTTCCAAAATCTTTTTTCAATTCAGATATATTCTAAAACTACAATTGACACAATTTACAAAAATATATATACTATTAAGAAAGTAATGACACAAAGGAGTATGAATTCCATGTATCTGACTGTTTATTCCATCGCCGTGGCTGTATTCTGGGCAACTGTTTTCACAAAACTGGCTGCCAGCTTTCGAAAACGGATTAAGGATTTGCGGTATTTTTCGCTATACCCTTTTATGCTTGTTCTTTTTTTCAGCACACTGCGAATCCTATTCCCGCTGGAGCTTCCATACACGTACATTGTGGAATCCTGGAAAATCCTGCCGTGGATTCAGGGCTTTTCCCGCATTCAGCTTGTTTCCTTTGGATTTGTAACAATAACGCCCGGTGTCCTTTTCCTTACCGTATGGATTTTGGGAGCTGCCGTGGTATTCTGCAGGCACATGCAAAACTATATCCGCTTCCACCGCCTTTTGCATTCTCTCCCGGCCGCTTCTGACAGCCGCCTGCAGCGCATGCTTGCAGAAGCTGACCCGCAAGGAAAACTGGCAAAGGCAAAAGTCATTGTACATGAAGCTGTGGCTTCACCTGCACTGTCCGGTTTCCTGCGGCCAGTCATTATCCTTCCCGATATGTACTTTGATGACGAGGAGCTGCTTGGCATTTTTCTTCATGAAAGCGCGCATTTTAAAAGCCGGCATATATTTGCAAAACTGGCCGCAGAACTGGCATGTATCTGTTTTTGGTGGAATCCTCTTTTAAAAGAGCTGCCGGAAGAAATTTCGCACGCACTGGAGCTGCATTCCGATAAAGCTGTCTGTAAAAAGCTGGACAAAAAGCAGCAGCTTAAATACCTCTCTGTTATATTGAAGGTATTGCGGAATGCAAGCCGCCCGGACTCCCTGAAGGCCGCTTCCTTAAGCCTTGCAGACAGGCCGGACAAACGAAATATGGAACAGCGTTTTCAGATGATACTCGAAGACCATTACCAGAAGAAACATAAGCCGTACTGTTTTGCCACGCTGCTGGCCCTGCTTGTATTTCTGCTTTCTTATGCTGTGATACCGCAGCCTTATAGCGAGCCGCCTTTAGAGGAAACAGTCCCTCTTGATTCTGTTCCGGTTTCAGATTATTTTTTTGTAGAAACAGAAAATGGCTATGACTTTTATCGATACCCGGATTATTACATAGACCATTTAGACCACCCAAGCCAGATATATGGCTTATGGCATACGATAAAAATATATAAGAATCTGGAGGAAGTAAATTAGAATGAAGAAAAAAATATTATCACTTGGATTCTCTTTTTTATTAACTGCCACATCAATGCATGTACTTATCAGCAGCGTTTCCAGTCCGGCTTATGTTTCCGGCATTTCCGCTGCGCAGCCTTACAGCAATCATACCGGATATAAATATCAGACCATAAACGGAAAGATTTATAAAAGGCTCTGGTCTTACACCTACAGCCGCTGGGAAGACCCATACTGGACACTTGTATAACCAAAAGCTGCAAAAACGGGGCCTTCGGACATTATCCAAAGGCCCCGCCAGTATTCCTGTCTTTGCTGCGTCTTATGCTTCCCGCTTTCCCTTACACAGGTAAAAAACAATTACAAACAGCAGTATTTCCAGATAAACCGCTGCGCTTCCCGTTACGAGATTCTTTGTAAGCAGTGCGTTATCCGCCGTCAGGGAATGAATCTGGGTAATGACAAACAGCAGTGCAGAAACTGCTCCCATGCCATGCAGCGCTGTTACAAATACTTCCTGTTTTCTTTTCAGCACCGTTTTACTGCCCCATAAAAAGACTGCGCCATAAACCGCACAGGCAAGGATGCCGTATGCATATACAACATACCTTCCAACCGGAAGGCTTGCCGCTGCCCCGGTTACGGCCAGGATTCCTGCTGCCAGGATAACGCCTGTCACAAGCGCTGCGATAAGATGGCTGGCAGCCGGCACCTTCCTGACGCCCCTTCCCCGGACAACCGCCATTACGGCCAGAAAATATACAGCATTGATAACCAGTGCATAATTCAAGTAATTCACGCCCCATGCATCACAATTACGGAAAATCTGAAGCTCCATAAAAATACGGATGCCGGACAGGCACAGAAACTGCACAAAAGCATTGTTCAATAAAATCCCAAGCCTCGAAGAACCGCTTCTGTGCTCCGTGCAGGCAGCATGAAAGCTCCGGTACAGGTCATCCCGTGTATAAGATGCGCCTGTCTGCTGTGCTTTACTGCTTTGCAGCTTATTCCGATACCCTTCCAGTATCTGCGTGCACTCTGCATCGTCATACTGAAACGAAAGCTGGAAATGAAGCCGGTCTAAAAATGCTGCTTCTGAAAAAGATTTTCTCGTTTTCATGAAAAACACCTCCTTTTTTCACTTTCGGCCATAAGTCCGATTCATTCATAGAAACAATTTTGCATTTCAAAATCCTTCTTATATTATATCATGTTTTTTATAACTGTCAATCTATTTTATGCTGTCTTTTTTCCGTTTCCACTTCCCGGTTACCCACCGGTTTTCCAAAACTGTGCCAGATAACAAAAAAAGGGGCTGTCGCATTAAGCAATACATATACAAGATGTAGTCTATAAGAATGATTCAAATAAACTATATCTTGTATCATTTTTCTTAGTGCGACAGCCCCCATCTGTTTTTCTTAAATTATTCCCGAAACGGTCAGCACCCAGTAAATCAGCCCCAGCACCCAGCTGGAAAATATCCCGAACAGGATGACCGGG